>MEHZ011365937.1_pt1 | contig 32547 bp, 32 predicted proteins | sample 897221 | NCBI WGS metagenome assembly MEHZ01 (sample SAMN05514161, study PRJNA337945) | marine metagenome | isolation source: marine surface water | place: Arctic Ocean | collected 2007-12-13 | reverse complement strand
AGATCACGGCCCATGCCTCTGGATGTCATGTTTCAAGCCAGTCACCCACGAAGTCATCAACATCGCAGGCAACACCGAAGGTCACGGATGCGAAATCCACGCACACTCACTCAAGTGGCGGCTTAATGGCGGCACTCATCACGGACTCAAACCCCAAAACAGTTCAAGTTGATGCCATACTGCTGATATGCCCCAGCCATTCAAAGGCGTCAGAGTCCAACACACCCTCCGTCTCCCAGCAGACCTACACCGAGCGGTAGTAGGCGCTGCCAGAGAGCGACACTGGGATACCAACACATTCATCACCAGAGTGCTGACCGAAGCAATCACAGAACACGTGCCAAGCCCCGTCGGTGTACGACCCAACCAGAAACTTTACGACGACAACGGAATGGTGACATCACAATGACCAGCGTGGCTGTATCCACAACAGGTGCTGCCGCCGTTCAACTCCGAGTCTCAGGCGCATCATTCCAAGACATCGCACGCACCCTCGGACTGTCCAATGCGAAAGCCGCCATCCGAATAGTTACCACCGAACTAGCAAACCTGGCAGAAGAAGACTCCGATGCACGGGCACGTCTCCGCAAAGAGACAAACATGCAGTTAGACGAACTCGTTCAATCAGTACGGCACAAAGCACTGAACCCAGCAGACGACGAGCACCTCCCAGCGATCCGCACCATGCTGGCCGTCCTCGACAGACGCGCAAAGCTCAACGGTCTAGACGCACCAACCGAACTCATTGTCCACAACCCAACACAGACAGAAATTGATAACTGGGTAGCAACAATGATCGAGTCAGCGATGCCGAACATCGAACAGGCAGACGCAGAATCAATGCTGGGGATCATCGACGTGCCATCGGAAGAGATTGATGACTGAAGAACCAGAAGACTGGTTAGACGAACAGTTACTCCTAGAAGACGCATCTGCACGGAACTGGGCAAGACGAGCGTTAGGAAACAAATCCGTTGACCAGTGTTTAATGGGTATCCCCAAAACTGGTCAGATACTGATGAGTAACCCAATGGAAACTCACCGTGAAATACAAGATCACATCAAATCGACCGGACTCAGCCAAACCAAATGGCTTCGCAAAGCAACAGCAATGTTGATCATGGCAGAAGGTGGCAACACCAGCACGATTGACAAGTTGCTATGACCGAACCAGATGTCTACAGGACTTGGACGCCTGCCGCACAAGAAAAAGCGTTACGCCGGGTACAAGAACTCACATCAAAAACTTGGCGACCCTTTTTCTGTCCCAACAACCAGTGCGACGGCAAACCCCACGGCGAATGGGAATGGAACCATGCACGAGCTGACCAGAGGCCACCAACAGACAGCGAATGGCTCGTCTGGCTTCTCCAGTCCGGCAGAGGCACTGGCAAGACAAGGACCGGCACAGAGTTCGTACACGTAGCCGCCAAGAAACTTGGGCGAATTGCTTTAATTGCTGGCACCGCAACCGATGCACGCGAAGTCATGTTGGAAGGCGAGTCAGGCATCCTGTCGATTGCGCCACCAAACCACCGACCGCACTATGAGCCGTCGAAGAAGCGTCTTACTTGGCCGAACGGCTCCATTGCAACAATCTTCTCTGCCGAAGAACCAGATCGTCTCAGAGGGCCGGAGCACCACCTGGCATGGTTGGACGAACCAGCTCACTGGCCGATGGTTCAAGAATGCTGGGACAACTTGCTATTCGGTCTGCGACTCGGAGCAAAGCCAAGAATAATTTGCACGACAACCCCGAAGTCACGGCCCTGGTTGAAAGAACTGATCGCAGACGAACGAACCCGCAAAGTCAGCGTGTCCACATACTCAAACCTAGACAACCTTTCCCCGGTGTTTGCTGAAAGAGTTATCTCTCGGTACGAAGGAACAAGGCTCGGACGCCAAGAGCTATACGGCGAAATGCTGACCGATGTGGAAGGCGCACTCTGGAACTGGGAGATGATCGAAGACAACAGAGTCGAACTTCCCGCACGGTTTGATCGGATCGTTGTCGGCATCGACCCTGCTGGTTCACACAAGAAGTCCTCCGACGAGACAGGCATTGTCGTCGCAGGATCAATCGGATTGGACGGATACGTACTAGACGACCGATCAGGCCGTTACACGCCGTCAGAGTGGGCCAACGTCGCTCTGCGGTGCTACACACGATGGTCTGCTGACGCATACGTTGTGGAACGAAACTTCGGTGGCGATCTCGTGCGGGAGAACATGATTAATCATGGCATGGACGGGCGAATCATTGAGACAGTCTCAGCACGAGGCAAAGAGCTGCGTGCGGAGCCGATTGTTGGTCTTTACGAACAAGGCAAAATTCATCACACGATCAACGCAGATACGAATACAGACCTCTCCGATTTAGAAGAACAGATGTGCGGCTGGGTTCCATCGGACAGAACAGCGAAGTCACCTGACCGTGTAGACGCACTTGTGTTCGCACTTACAGAAGTGATGAAAGACCGTAAGAGAACAACGATTGCTTCTCCGGCGAGCCTTGGTCGCGTAGGCTGATCAGAACAAATAAGGGTCCCACCTTAAAACTTTCGACATGGGACGCAACTCAACAACACTCAACATTGAGGAACCGGTATGACCAACCTTCGTCCAGAAGACATTGCAAAAGCGAATAACGCAGCAGCATCGAGAGTTGACGATTTGTCCTCGTCTGTAAGCACAACAAAAGAAGTCGAGTTCAACAGGATCAGCGGCCAAGTGCGCTACGACGAGAAACGTAGGGGCTATCAGGTCCTGATCGAGTATTCACATACTGACCACACAAAGAAAAAAACCGAAGCCTCGCACCGGCTTTTCAGGACACCCAACGAAGCAGAAGCAATCGTTACTCAAGTGGTACAAGACATTCGGCGGACAATGTGACTGAACACATTGACTGGATTGTCTTAGAAGAACCGCCAGAGGGAACACGAATCGAGGTCTGGACGATCAGGCCGGACAGCTCATGGATGCAAACAGTTGGCGTCCTTTCATCAGATGAAGATGGTGAGTCTCTTATGCGATTTGAAGATGTGGAACACATGCAGTTCCATGACAACCCACCCGACAACGTTGCAAGGTTCTCTGGGCGGATGTGGAAACACCGATGAATCGCATCAACGCAGCATCTAACAAACTGACAACTAAAAACTGGAGTCAAATATGAACGAACCAATCTCGACAACCATCATCATTGCTTTCCTTGTAGGAATCGTTGCCACTGGAAGATTGACAAGACTCCTTGTAGATGACGACTGGCCGCCTATTGTTTGGCTAAGAGAAAAATACGTAATGTCTGTTCCAGCTAATTGGGCCGAACTTGCAATGTGCGGTTTTTGTGTAGCGCCCTGGATTGCGCTACCAAACTTAGCAATCGGATGGGCGTCTGATTTGGCTTGGTGGTGGTGGGCATTTAACGTTTGGCTGGCAGGCAGCTATGCCGCTTCAATGCTCAATGCCCGTGATGTGCCGAGCAGTTAGGTACGATTCCCACCGTGGCACGCATCAAGAAGACTTCCCCGAAGCCTCCTAACGGCTTTATCGCAAGCGCAGTGACGCTGCCAACCTTGTCTCCAGCAACCGCAGGACGTAAAAAAGGCTGGCAAGAACAGGCTTGGCGATACTACGACGCAGTACCCGAGCTTCGGTATGTGTCTAACTGGACGGGCAACGCAATGTCTCGCGTTACCTTGCACGCAGCAAAACGTGAAGGCAACGAGCTAGTCCTCTTAGATGAGGGACCAGCCGCAGAAGCCATGCGGTACCTCTACGGAGGACCGCAAGGCCAAGCTCAAATGATTCAGCAGCTTGGGACTGATATGACAGTCTCAGGTGAGGGATACATCTTTAACCGAGATGACGAATGGTTGACACTCGCTACCGGCAAAGTCCACCAGACAGCCAAAGGTAAAGTCACTATTGACTTGCCTAATCAACCTGGATACGAAAAGAGTCCGTCTGACTTGTTGATCAGGATCTGGACGCCACACCCAACAGACGCAAACGAAGCAGACGCACCAACTCGGTCTAACTTGCAAACGCTTGCTCAAATTATTGGGTACGACGACCACATCTCAGCCCAATTGACTTCCCGTCTTGCGGGTGCAGGAATCTTAATGCTTCCATCTGAGATGGAGTTTGCTTCGACTAACACAGAAGATGCCGACGCTTCTCAAGCAAGTCAGTTTCTTTCCGTACTTGGCGAAACTATGCAAGCAGCAATCAACGATCGACAGGGACCATCAGCGTTTGTTCCGATTGTTATTACTGCCCCAGGCGATGTGATTGAAAAAGCAATGCACATGCGATTCTGGTCCGACCTTGACGAGAACGTCATTGAGATGCGTGAGTCCGGCATCAAACGTTTCGCCGTTGGTATGGATGTTCCAGTCGAAGTCCTGACTGGCAACGGAGACTCCAACCATTGGAACGCCTGGCTATCCGAAGAATCAGCAATCAAGATTCACTTAGAGCCACGACTGAGCGTCATCAATCATGCACTCACCGGCCAATACCTCCGGCCGTCACTCAAGGGTGTCGTAAGCGACGACGAGCTAAACGACTACTTCGTAATTGCAGACACTGCACATCTACGAACTCGGCCTAACCGCTCCACTGATGCGCGAGAGCTTCGTGGCCTTGGAGCCATCTCACGAGAAGCTCTACTCCGTGAGAACGGATTCGATATTGCCGACGGCATGGACGACGACCAATATCAACAGTGGCTGCTCGAAAGAATTGCACTTGGTGCGGTGACACCAGAGATGACTGCACAAGCAATCACACTGCTCGGTGTAACTGGAATCAGTTCGACAGACACCTCGCAACAAGAACAGCCGACATCGACAATGCCGCCACCGATTGACGACGCAGACGACAATGAAATTCCACAGCTCATTGGGTCTGCGTTAAATGATCCTCTCGCAGCAGCATGTGAAGTCTTGGTATGGCGTGCCTTGGAGCGTGCAGGAAATCGCCTGCGGAACCGAAAGCAAGTGCCAGGCGACGTTGCAGTATCACAGGCGTATCTGATGGAGTCTGCCGATTCGTCCCCAGACTTTCTTCTTGAAGGAGCATGGGACTGTGCAGTAGAAGTTCTTGCCGAATATCCAAACATTGACATTGCTGCCGTCACACAAACATTGGATTTCTACACTCGTGGTCTGCTAACCATGAAGCGAGTCCACTCAGGAAACAACTTGGCGATGTTGTTGAGATCCTGGGGACAGCCAGTATCGGTCTAAACTATTAACATGATGGATCGTCAGACTCTCACCCAGTTACGGGCTGAACGCACCGAACGTCTTAATCAACTAGACGATCTATTTCGTCCTGCGGTAGAAGAAGCGTTGGCCGAAGATAATCCTGCACCAATTCTTTACGAAGCAGCTCAGGCAGTCTTCACTGGCGAGTACCTGGCAAACGGCGGACCTACCCCAGCTCCGTGGCCTCAGTTCCTACAGGACATTGAGCCAGGGATTGATGCAACAGTTCCCAAGCCAGAAGAAGACGACCAGGTAGATTTGGTTACTGGATGGCTGGCAACTGCCACTATGTCTGCTGCGACCATGTATGCAGATCCTGCGTCTACCAAGACATGGATCACGATGCAAGATGACGACGTGCGCGAAGTCCACAGAGAGCTTCTATTCACTACTATCGGCGTGAACGAAGACTTCTCTGTGAGAACGCAGCCACAAGCAAACCTAAAGTTTCCCGGTCAGCCAGTAGGACCACTTGAAGCATGGATCAATTGCAGATGCTTTATCGACGTTGATGTAGTTATGACTGCAAGCGCCTTTGCATCCGACAACACACCGCCACAAGGCGTCCGAGACGAAGCTCAAAAAGGTTTGGACTGGCGTTCCGAATACGGCCGTGGCGGCACTGGTATTGGGATTGCGCGTGGTAGAGACTTATCCAATGGTGTGAACGTCAGTGATAACACCGTAAAACGAATGAAGGCATACTTTGATCGGCATCAATCCGACAAAGAAGCCGAAGGCTGGTCACCCGGTGAAGACGGGTATCCATCAAATGGTCGTATCGCATGGGCATTATGGGGTGGCGACCCTGGATGGTCATGGTCACGTAAAAAAACAAACCTTATGGAAGCAGCAATGGACGACATCATCATCGAGGACGAAGAAATCGAAGAAGAGATTGTGGAAGTTGACGATGAACTTCCTCCTGTACCAGATGAACTAATTGACGCTGAAGATAACAACCAAATATTCAGCGGTGTGCTCATGGTTGAGGGCAGCCCTACCGGTGATGGACGAATGTTTGAAGACGGTTCAGTTACGTGGCGCGACTTGCCTTTGCCTCTTCGTTATGTTCGCTCTGACGTGGGAGCGCATGATGGTGCAGTAACAGTCGGACGTATCAACCGGATCGAACGCGACGGCGAAATGATCTTGGGTGAGGGAGAGCTATTCTCTGGGACACCCGAATTTGATGAAGTAGTAATGATGCTTGCTAATGGGCTAGGCGGCGTGTCTGTAGATATTGACATGGCATCTGGCGACATGGCAGAAGATCAGACCACTTCATTCTCAAGAGGTCGGATCTCAGCAGCGACTCTCGTGGACATTCCTGCATTTGCTGAAGCAGTGCTTGTACTGGGAGCGCTTGACCCTGAAGACGACATGCTGGAAGTCCCTGATGGGATGCACATGATGCCTGATGGCACGATTATGCCGGACTCAGAAATGCCGTCAGACGAATACAGCGAAATGACTATCGAGATGGAAACCTTTAAAAGAGGTTCTGGCTGGGTTACCAATCCTGAAGAAACTCGCCGCCTTCATCGCTACTGGACGCGAGGCGAAGGCGCAGCAAAAATTCGGTGGAGCACGAGTGGTGACTTCACCCGATGTACTCAGCAGCTTCGTAAATACATCAGTCCGCAGTTTCTTAATAGGACATGCGCTCAATGGCATCACGATGCTTTGGGCTACTGGCCGGGAGAATGTGGAAAACCAGGGAATCCACCATGTGGTGCTTCTCGTAACGCAGGAGGAACAATGAACCTGACAGCAGCCGCACCACCACTTGCGGTCACACATGATATGTTTGCCAACCCCAAACTCAAAGGGCCGACGCCTCTCACATTTGTTGGTGACCGGGTATTTGGACACCTTGCAACATTCGGTGTGTGCCATATCGGGATTGACAAGGTATGCGTCGAAGCGCCTAAGTCATCGAGCAAGTATGCGTACTTCCATACTGGCGCTATTGACACAGACAAGGGCACGTTGTCGATTGGCAAATTGACCATGAACACCGGTCATGCAGACCGTGAACTTAACGCACACTCAACCGTCAGTCACTACGACCACACCGGTAGTGCTGTTGCGTGGGTTCGTGCTGGCGAAGATCAGTTCGGAATCTGGTTCTCCGGCGTATTTGACGGAACTGATGAACAGCGACGTTTGCTTCAAGCATCAGGTGGCCTGTCAGGTGACTGGCGCTCTATTGGCGGCAAACTTGAACTGGTCGCAGCGCTTGCTGTAAATGTTCCTGGCTTCCCAATCCCAAGAACTGGCTTCTCCGTAGACGACGGCAAGCAACTGGCCCTCGTTGCCGCCGGTCTCGTAGTAGATGAAAAGCCGCAAGTCGATGTGTCCGCACTGGCATCTGCTGTTGCTGATGAGCTGGAAAGCCGTGTCAGTCGAGGCCGTCGCCTTTCTTCGTTGCGTGAGCCTCTCGCAGAGATCCGCAAAGAACGTGTCGAGGCACTGAAGGCACGGTTGGACTGATGGGCTGTACGAGCTGCGGACAAAAAAAGACGAATGGCTACAAAGTCACGTTTCCAAACGGAGTTGTTAAAAAAGTTTTAACACTTCAGGAAGCGATTGATATGTCTCGTAAGAACAACGCGCGCTACGCTCGAATTTGAAAGCAGCAGGCATAAAGGCAACTGCTGTCATATCCGGCCGCACAAGGGGGTCCCATCTTGAGCTGAGGCAAAAAACGTAACGTCAAGTACAGGATTCAGTGCCCTGGACAAGACGAACCCATCATCGTGAGTGATGTGGTATCAGTTGTTAGAACCGCCCGAGCATGTGGCGGAACGTATAAACGTTTTACTGAAGTAACTCAATAGTTGTGTGTCCACACATTAGTGATGTAGTGTGTGGACACAGAAGCCCAGTTGTTTGGCAAAGCCAATGACTGTCCGCCCACGAAGTGGGGGTCCGGTAGAAACACATACCCGCACCCTCATACTGGGAGACACTAATGGCTAACTTTGAACTGCCGCAGGCTCTTGACAGCCTCAGCACAGAAGAACTTGATGCACTGACGGAAGCTGCTAAGGCAGAACTCGCAGGCATCGACCTTGATGGCGAGATGACCAATGACGACCTCAGCAATGCTGAAGCTCTCGTTGACGCACTCGCCGCTATCAGCGCCCAGAGCGAGATCCTCGCATCTGACGCACAAGCACGGGCCGATCGGCTCGCTGCTCTGAAGGCTGCTACTGCCGAAACTTCCATGATCGAAGAGATCGAGGAAGAAGAAGAAGTAGTAGTCGAAGCTGCTGCCGAGGTCGTATCGGTAGAGGAAGTGGATGTCGTGGAGACTCCCGAACCCGTCGCTGCTTCAGCGACGACGCCAATCCAGCGGGCTGCTGCAAATGCACCCGAAGTCGTTGTACCTGAGACGAAGGCTCCGGTGAGCTTGATCGCCGCAGCAGACGTTCCCGGCTACCCGAACGGTGCAGAGCTTGAAGGCTTCGCTGGTGTTGCTAAGGCAGTCATCGCACGCTCCAAGGGCTTGCCCCGTCAGAACCTGGCAACTGCCGCAGGTGGCGTCCGTCAGCGCTATGGCGCTGCTGTGCTCACCAAGCCGTTCGCTGGCGAAGGTCTTGTCCAGACCTCGCAGTCCGACGACTACAAGATGACTTGGAATGCTGGCGACGAAAAGCGCCTCCCAGGTAACTCACTCGTCGCCGCTGGTGGCTGGTGTGCTCCTTCCGAGACGCTCTATGACCTGTGCCAGTACGAGACTGTCGAAGGCATCCTTGATATCCCGACGATGACCGTCACCCGTGGTGGCATCCGCTGGACCGAAGGCCCGTCGTTCTCCGACATCTACACTGCTTGCGGTTTCTTCCAGACAGAAGCTCAGGCAATTGCTGGCGAATGCAAGACCTGTTGCACAGTTGATTGCCCGCCGTTCAGCGAGCTTCGTATGGATGCCATCGGCCTCTGTATCAAGACGCCGTTGCTCACGGAGCACGCCTACCCAGAGCTGACTCAGCGCTTCATCGAAGGCGCTCTCGTAGCTCATCAGCACAAGGTCAACAAGTACATCATCGACACGCAAGTTCTTGCTGCCGGTGATGGCGGAACCTTGTTCGATGCTGGCTCAACTTCTAAGACCATTCTCGGTCTTGAGTACGCCGCAATCGGAATGCGTTACCAGCACCGCTTGGCACTGGATGCGACCATTGAAATGGTTGCTCCGTGGTGGTTGAACACAGCGATCCGTATCGACGCCGAAATGCGGAACTCCGCAGTCTTCGGTGAGACGGTGACCGACGCTTCTATCAACGCATGGTTCGCTGCACGTAACATCAGCGTCCAGTGGGTCTACGACTACCAGGACCCGACCTACACGGTCAATAGCTGCCTAGTAGACATCCCAGCTACCGCACAAGTGTTGATCTACCCGGCAGGCACCTGGATCAAGGGTGAAGCCGACGTAATCAACATTGATTCGGTGTACGACAGCCCGAACCTTGAGGCGAACCAGTACACGGCACTCTTCATCGAGGAAGGCATCCTTGCCGTCCAGAAGTGCCTCAATACTTGCGCCATCGACATTCCGCTGTGTGCATCTGGTAAGGGCGTTATCGAGTCTCTCGATGTGTGCGTAATCCCAGCCACCACCTGACCATCCTGAGCTTTTGGGGCGACGGTTGGTGGGACCCTCCCGTCGCCCCAAATGCACTGACCGAAATGAGAATTGATGACTGTAATTACATTTGCAGAAGCACGGGAATGGGTAACTCCCGCAAACGTTCCGGTGCAAAAGCGAGGCATTCTCAAGGTCGCTGAGATCATCCCCGCTGATGATCACACTTTGATGGGCGTCGAAACGGTTACTGACGCCTGTGCCGAAGGTAATGAGTGGGCATCAATTTGTTACAACGTTGATGGCGTGTTCTGCGGACCTGGAACTACTCCTCCTTCGCTAGTTAAGACGTTTGAAACAATCGACCAGTTGGAGGGATCTCCCTTCGCTGTATATGCAGGTGTTGATTGTCGTCGTCTCGGAGCACCTTGGGACGAAGAAACTAGGGCTAGGAAACGGCTCGATTATGCTGAGGGTCGTCTCGTAGACGACCACATGCAAACGTTGTTCAACGCTACTGCGCTTGACTTGACGCCCGCTCCTGGTACGCCTCTTTCTATTGTGGAGGCCGTAGGAACGCTTGAGAACTATGCGTCTCAGGTCTACGGGGGTGTCCCATATATTCACGGCATTCAAAGCACGATTACGTGTGGACACGCCGCAACAGTGTTCGACATGGTTGACGGAGAAATCCGAACCTTAAATGGCTCAATTGTGTCGAACTTGAGTACCCCTGCTCCAGTCCCAACCACGAAGTACCTGTACGTCACCGGGTTCATCAGGTTGTTCCAGGGTCCTGTGATGTCCTTCGACGTACCGGAGGTATTCCGAAACGATGCGGCTGGCGACCCCATCTGTGATCCAGCACGCGCTTTAGCCGAGCGCATCTATGTACCACTCATCGAATGCCTCGCCGCTCGCGTCGAGGTGGACTGCTAAGGAGCAATCAAATGGCTGATCAAACAGCTTTCCCGCTGGTGCGGGGTTACCAAATGCGGCTCACCCGCCTCAACCAGTGCTGCCAGGTCAATTACGGCCAGGACGCCAGCGTTGTGACGGAGGGGTACGTATCCATTGCGTTCACCGCATCCATCAATGCAGGCGAGGAAATCATCGTCGCCAATGCGAACGGAAAGACTTGCGTGCGAGACACGCCGAGCGACGAGTTCCAGGGCTATGGCCTTGAGTTCACGTTCTGCGACGTTCAGCCTTGCGTCTTTGAATTGCTGACTGGTCAACCAGTCGTCACAAATGCAGGAGGAGATGCAGTCGGTTTCCGCATGAACTCAAACGTCACTGCCGAGAACAGCGCATTCGCACTTGAAGTGTGGATGGGTATTCCGGGAGACGTTTGTCAAGGTACCGCAGGTAGCGCCAATGGCTATCTCCTGCTTCCTTGCGTGTCAGGCGGCACTGTTGGTGACTTCACCATCGAAAACGCAGCCATCAACTTCGTTGTCACTGGTGCAACGACCAAGGATGGTAACAACTGGGGTACCGGACCTTACCCGAATAGCCCATTGGCTAACCCCACGGACGCTAACGATCACCTCCAGGTGCTCTACACGACTGTGAACCCACCGGCAGCCACTGTCGGCTGTGTCGCACTGGAGCTTGACGGCCTCGTTGTTACGAGTTCAGGATTCGTTGTCACCATGACACTCGATGATGTTGCGAACGATTGTTTCGCTGACAGCTTCACTGTGGATTGGGGAGACGGCTCCGCACTCGAAACTTTCGCTGGTGGTACGGCTACAACGTCACATACTTACGCAACGGCCGGAACTTACCTCATCAACATTTCGTTTGCTGATGCGGCTTGCACCGGAGTTTCGTACACGGCAGTAGTTACTGGAGTTGTTTCATTGACCGCTTCGGCCGAACAGCCTGCTGCAACTTCCCTGACTGCTTCGGCAGAACAGCCAACGACCAGGAAGACTTCAACGAAGACTTCTACCAAAACGAGCACTGATACAACGCTCGATTTGGATGAGTCTTAAACAAGTAGCTAAAAGTTAGTAGGGTAAGGGTCATGCCTGAACCCGTTAACTGCATCCCTTGGGTTTTGAATCCAGCGGATTGCGACGATGAATGGGCAGGACTCGATCCTGGTCTGCAAGAGAGAGCGGAAGCTCTCGCATGGTCTTCCATGCGGACTCTTACGGCAGGCCAGATCGGGTCCTGTCCTGTTCTTATGCGTCCTTGTGACAGAGATGTCCACTGTGCTTGCCAAGATGACTGTGGGTACCCCACACCGGCAAGCCCGCAGAATCCCATGATTGCTGATGGGCATTGGTGGTATGTCGATCAGAGCAGGTGCGATGCTTGCGCCGTTTGCGAAGTCGTGCTTCCTGGCAAGATTGCTGAAGTTAAGCGTGTCTCGATTAATGGGGTGTGGTATCTACCTGCCGACAACATCTGGCGAATCGACAACCATAATCGTGTTGTCCGTACCGATGGGTCTTGCTGGCCTAAGTGGCAGAACTTGAAGTTGCCGCTGACTCAAGACAAAACGTTTGGTGTTGAATACGTTCCTGGTCGTAAGCCAGGACTGGACGGGCTTTGGGCAACAGCGACATTGGCGAGTGAGTTTGCTCGGGCATGTTCTGGTGGAAAGTGTCGCCTGCCATCAAACGTCACGTCTATCGCTCGTCAAGGTGTCAACATGACGTTCTCGGAGGGTTACTTTGAGAACGGAACAGGTATCCGTGAAGTTGATGCGTACGTTTATTCTGTGAACCCAAACCGTCTCAAGGTTCCACCACGCATTTGGTCGCCTGATCAGCCTGTCCATCGCTACGTGGATTCCGACTATGACTAATATTGGAACCACCACCGAGCTGGCAATTGTCACCGGGATGCTTGAGTTACTTGAATGCGCTTGCGCAGAAGTAACAGTCAACGGACAGGGTGAGCCGTGCTTCTGCGGTATTTATCCTGGATCAAATGTGTCTTGGGATTATTGCGGAGAGTGCAGCCGAGGCAAGTGCGGGATGGTTTACCTACAACCTGGGAGAACTTTCCCATACACGGTCTTCCCTCAGCAGGAACTCGATGACAGATGCACACTGCCATTGGGCTTCGAGATTGAACTCGGAGTGGTCAGATGTATGCCAACGATAAGCGAAGACGGCGACCTACCTGATCCTGCTGACATCACTGCTGCGGCTCTTGGCCTCATTGCTGATCAATATGCTTTGTACTCGGCAATCAAGTGTTGCGAGACTTCGTTAAAGTCGTTGGTCATTGAACGATGGACACCGGTTGGTCCGCAGGGCGGTTGTGTTGCCGGTTCGTGGACTTTGTATGTGAGTACCTGATGGCTGGTGTTGAGTTTGGTGCAAAAGGGGTTTCGACGGTTGTTGCTAACGCAGTTCGTTTTGAGCTAACAGGAGCCAGCGGATTGATCACAAAATATCGTGACACGCGACTCGGGCCTCAGACATTGGCCTTTTTGAAACGGTATGCTCCGGTGAATAACGAGCTGAATACTTTGTCGCCGTCTAGAGGAAAGTATTCAAGTCCAACAGGTGTCATTGGCACATACCGTGACGAACTGCGTTGGGAGCGACAAGGAAACCAATATCAGCTTGGACTTAGGTTTGTCGCAGGCGCAAAACACTCTTGGTACGTAGAGTATGGTAGACAAGAATCGCAAAAGCCACAGTATTTTTCTTGGGCTGGAGCAGGACAAACAGCTCTTACCCAAGGGTCTCCTGTGATGCGGAAACCTGGGAAGCCATACTGGTGGTTATATACCAGCCAAAGCGATGGCGCTACGACTAAGCTAACTGGGCAGGGGAATTATCTGCGTGATGGCACCGAACAAATTATTCGCGGAGTCCTCGCCGCAGACAATGAACTGAATAATCCAACATAATGAAGGGTCCCACTCATGGTTACAAGTTTTGACATTGCCGCAGAGCGTGCAGAGTCGATCAATCCAGATGCAACAGAGGTCTACGTAAACCTGCCATCAGGTAGTTACGAGACATCTACGCCCACCTCGGGTCAGATCGCTATGTTTCAGCAGCGGATCAACAAGGGCGATGGAACTAGCGCAATCTTCAAGTTGCTGAACAGCGTCTTGGAAATTGAAGCAGTTACAGAGATTGAACAGCTGTTGGACGACGGCGATATGGCGTTTGAGACGCTTTCTGAACTCATTCAGTTTTTGATCGGTGAGTGGACTGCTCGCCCTACGAAGTCGTCCTCCGCCTCATCGGCATCGCGGGGGACAACTGGGAAGCGATCGACTACGAAGCCGCCTGTCAAGGCCAAGACTTCTTAGCATTGCCGATTGACCGGTTTTGCAACGTCGTCTATCACTGGGCGATGGAGCGGGTCAAAGATAAACCTCAGTTCATCTACCAGTTGACAAAACGGGTAAGTGGACAAAAGCCAAGTAAAAAGCAGGTCAACGAAGACGCTGACGCATTCATGGCGTTCGCTGGGGCGTTCGGCGTTGCCCCACCAAGCGCTAGTCCTGACTTAGACAGTTGAGATAGGTAGGCTGTAGGACGTATGGCTAACGTAGGCACCTTAGAAGTTGGCGTAGACATCAATTCTGGCAAGGCCACTGCGACGTTCGTCAAGGCGATGAAGGCCGCAGGCGAAGCTGGTGGAGAAGCCCTTGAAGATGGTCTGAACGAGGTTGAGACAAAAAAGCTTGAAACTCAACTCAAGCTGCTCAGAGCAAAAATCGAAGTTATCTTCAGAGACACAGGGGTAAAACTCAATTTTGAAGGTGAGTTTGAGAAGCTAAACGCAGAGCTTGGGCTGAGGAAAGCGAAGTTTGAAGCCAATAAGTGGGACATTCCACTTGATGTTTTCGATGAAGAGCTGAAAGTACAACTAGCAGTTGCAGAACGGCTAATTGAAGAAGCAACTCGGGAACGAGAAATCAAGATTGCCGCTGAGCTAGAGATCAAAGAGTTTCAAGCCGAAGTCAAGCGCCTAGAAAGTTTCAAGTACGGAGCAGAGTTTGAAGCTGTCCTGGAGACAGCAAAGCTTGAGTACGAGGCAAAGATAATTGCGGATCGAGAGCGTGAGCTTGAGTTCACCGCCGAGCTTAGAGCGTCCTTGTTTTATGCTGAGCTTGAAGCAATTGAGCGAGATGAGCGTGCTGTCAAGATCGCCGCTGAACTAGAGAAAACTGAGTTTCTTGCGGAGGTCGCGCGCTTGGAGAGTTTCAAGTACGGCACCGAGTTTGAGGCGGTTCTTGAGACGGCAAAGTTTGACTTTGAAAGAAGAAGGATCGAAGAGACAAAAGCTAACATCACTGTCGAACTGGAGACAGCTCTTGCGAAGGCTCAGGAAGCAAAGCTTAGGGCACAGATTAAAAGTAGCGAGATCGACATTGGCGTAAATTTCGATCCGAACACTCTTGACCTTGCACAACTGCGGCTTATTCGGGAACTTCAAGAGGCAGACGACATAGAAATCCCTGTCAAACTTAAAATCGAAAAGTTTAAAAAGGCCAACCTCGGAAATAATCTTCCTTCTGATATGACCAAAGTTTTTCTTGGTCTTGGACTGGTTGCTGGCGATGCGCTGATTACTGGCATCGCTGGTGCGCTGGCTGCTGGAACAGCGGTCATTTCGTCTGCTGCACAGGGATTGGTAGGTGCTGTTGTTCCTACTGCGGCGATCTTAGGTGGCCTTGCTGGTGTCTTAGGTGCGGTTGTGGTCGGCTCTCAAGGGTTCGGCACAGCGCTCGGGGCAGTAAGCAAAGAGCTAGAAAAAGCTAACGAAGAAGGCAGAGACTTTGACATACTGTCTACGGATATTCAGGACGCACTAAGAAACCTTGCTCCTGAAGCTGCTGAAGTTGCTGTTGCATTCGCAGACATCCGTTTGCAGTTTGTAGATATACGTAAAGAGGTTCAAGCAAATCTGTTCTCAGGGCTTGCTAAGGAGATTACCGCTCTCAGCGATAGCAGCGGAAAAGCTGAAAGCACAATCGAAGACTTCGGTGAGTTTCTTAAAATTGCAGCACAATCAGCGAATCGGTTTATTGAAGCATTAATTGAAATTGGAAACACGACCAATTTTGCAAAAACCTTTACGGCTATTCAACCAGCCGTCGATGCAATCTTCGACACCATCGTTTCTCTGGTAGATACGTTTGAACCGTTCCTGCAAGCAGCGGCTCCAGCAGCGGCAAGCCTTGCGGTGTACCTGTCTCAAAGCGCTAGTGCCCTTAATAGGTGGACGACCGGAAACGTAGAACGAATCTCGCAGATTCTCTTAGACGGTGTGGAATCTTTGACGGCATGGACCGGTCTAATAGGCAATCTAGGTGGACTGCTTGCAGATGTCTTTAGCGCCGGACAACAAAGCGGCGATAATTTTGTTACCAAACTTGACGTAATTATTACGAAGTTCCGTGAGTTCCTGACAGCGGATGACTCTCAAAGGCTTAAAGATTTCTTTGCGTTTGGAGAGCGAGCAATCGCTGATTTTAAACCGGTAGTGGTTGGCCTTGGAGACGCGCTTAAGACGTTGACAAGTGAAGATGCTCAGGAGAGTTTTGAGAGTCTGGCCCAGACACTCGGTGATCTGCTACCAGCATTTGCTGACCTACTTTTGCAGATTGGGCAGTTAGAGCTTCTGCAAACATCGTTCATTGTGTTTGGTGTGCTTGCTTCTAGCATCGCACTGGTAATTGAAGCATTAGGACCGGCCGCTAAGGCGTTTGGCGTTTTTCTTGTTTCTGTCAGTATTGCCGTAAAATTAACTGCGCTTGTAAAATCAATTCAGCTTCTGATCCCAGTTATCAAGGCGTTAGGAGTTGCGATTTACACAAGCCTGGGGCCGCTTGGCTTGTTTGCCGCAGCGATCGGTGTAGCAATCGCCGCATCTGTGGTTTTGGAAGGTTCAAATCAACAGATGAAAGAACGGACTGAAGAGCTAGAACCAGTCCTAAGAAGCGTTACTGAGGAGCTAATTGCAGAAGCAGATGCGGCAAACGCAGCCTCTGTAGGATTTGATGCTTTGCAGGAAAGCCTTTTGACTACTGGAGAAGATGGCGAAAAGCTTCGTTTTACGCTTGGACTTTTAGGTATTGATGCAGCGGACACTATTAAAACATTGGCGAGCGTTGGCGCAGCAACGGCATCAGATTCGGAGCGAGTAGCGTCGCTCAAAGAGTTGGCGTCAGCATTTGGCTTTACTGGGGATGCCGCACAACTTCTTGGAGAACTTGTTGATCTCACTGACGAGAACTTCTTGAAGAACCGAGGCGCACAGTCCTTTGAAATTCAGCTACAAGCAATTGCTGATGCGTCTGGTCGTACGTTCGATGAAGTAGTTATAGCTGCACAAGCATTAGAAGAGTTGCAAGATCAAGCAGAAAAGACGAACATACAGCAACTTGCCAAAGATTTTATTCAGTATGAGGGAAGCCTCAATACAGTAAATCTTGCTCTCCTAGTACAAGCAGAAGAGAACACTGGGCTGCTGAGAACTGGAGAAGATCTCTTCCCTCTGTACGAAGAGTTGACCAGGTTGATGGCTCTAAACAATATTGCGACTGAACTATCGTCGCAGCTCAAACAAGAAGAAATCATGACTCTTCAGTTTTATGGAGAAGCGGCCGAGCAGGCAGCGCGCGAAACTGCTGAGCTGACAGCCAAGCTAGACGCAGAACGAGAAGCGGCTTTGAAGCTAACCTACGATGCTCTTGGGCCGTTGAGCGAAAACCTTCAGACAATGACAGCGAAGTTAAAGGAAGGCGCTGAGAAAGCTACGGCTTTCAAATCCCGTCTTGATGCGTTGGTGCCTACCGCTTTTGGTGTTGAGGGGGCATTGGATGGAGCACAGCTATCAATTAATGAGCTGGTTGCCGCAATAGTGACTGAGGAACAAGCATTCGTTGGTTTCGAGGAGCTGCTTAACGGAACGAGCACTGCGGCGATTGAACAACGTACTGCATTGCGTGATACTGCGGCAGAAATTTTCTCTTATGGTGAAGCTGCCTTGGAGGGTGGCGTTGGTGCCGGAGAGGCTGCCCTGAAGGTTGATGAGCTGTCAGGTTCCCTTGCAGCGCAGTTAAAGGATCTTGAACTCTCCACAGACCAGGTTGAACAGTTGCTTACCCAGTACGGGTTAACACCAGATCAGATCAATACAGTATTTGGTAGCAACGCTGTGCAACAAAAGGGTGTAGTTGACGAATATGTGGGTGCGTTAAATGGCACGCTCCTAGAGATTGACACAAACTTTGTTGCAGATGGTCTTGATCCATCCACGGGTTTGACTCGCAGGGCATTGGAAAACTACGAGTTGGGCCTTGACGATTTGAATGGTCGAATTGTTATAACGGATATTCAGGCACCCAATATTGATGCCGTAACGACTGGTGTGAACGATTTAGATATTGCGTTTGACGAATTGCCGCCTACGACTGAACTCTTCATCGAGATTCCAGGACTTGCTGAAGACATCATTGGAGTTAACGATCTCGCCCTAGCCGTTGTTAATCTTCCGACCAGTAAGACGATCTACGTAAATACCGTGTTCTCAAGCTCTGGAAACAGCGGAAGTGGTTCCGGCTCTGCTTCTGATCCCTCGTCGCCAGACTTCTTTAGTGCAACGGCTCCGAGCAGTACGTCGAACGTGACTAACCATTTCAACATCTCGGGAGTGTCAGACGCTCAGGCCGTAGCTACTCAAGTTGTTAATCGAACAGCTCTTGCTGTGATGTAAAGGAACACACATTGACTTATCTTGGATATTTTGCTCTCGGTCCTAACATTCCTGATCCTGGAACTCCGCCTGTATTTGAGCTTGTCAACAGTGGGCGAGCATTTGCGTACGGCGAAGGTCTTCAATGGTTGGATGCGTGTGATGAATGCGTTGATGTGGATGAACTGTTCGGAAACACGGATGGTTATGTCAGTGTGGAAGCTGACCCAGCGCCCTGGTACAACGTGAATGATGACGACAGCCTGGATTTTGTCGGTGTCGTTGGTTTAGATGCGTCTGGTATTGATGACTCGACTGCGACAGCTCCCGTTTACCAGTCAGCCGGTATCGGTGGTGTAGCTGGAGCGCTGCGCTTCAACACCAGAACAATGGTTATCAGGGTGCTGGCTATAGGTAAAAATGAGTGTGGGCTTGCGTATGGGATCAACTGGTTACGGAACCTGTATCAACTTGAGCTAGATATCTGTGATGGTGACGGGTTCTATTTCTTTGACTGCTGCCCCAATTGTGGCGTAGAGCCTGGCACAGAAGCCTGGTGTTGGCCTGCTGACTATGATGCTTTACAAGACCCGACTGATCCTTTTACCCCCAACAGATACCCCCTGAACACGTGCCCTTCCCCGATACCGTTCTGGCCCACCACATACCAAGAGCTGGTAGATGGACCCCCTCCATCAGACACCTACTGGTGTAACTGGCCGCAAACTTATCGACGGCTCACAATTGGTCCACCGACCTACAATTGTGACGCAGCCGAATGCGTCATTCCCTATGTCCGGCAGTTCAGAAACACTCGCATCGTCGGTGGGCCAACTATCTTGCAAAGAGACATTATGTCGGACGACTCGGTTATCGCTCAGCTTGAGTTTGTTGTGGTTGCCGCCGACCCGACCCACTATGGCATTACAACACCCTGATGACCATTACCGATCCGATTCTCCCTAACCAGTTGACGTGGCCTTCAATACCCCCGTTGGCAGTAGATCCTCTGACAGCTAGAGGGGAAGCCCCACCGGTTTATGCACAAGTGCCGCCAACGCCTCCTACGTGCGGGCGGCATTGGGCTGTCGTGTATGGCAAATATGACCCGTTGACTGACACGCATCCAACTATTTGGCAGATCCCACGACCTGTGATGATTCGGTGCGAGTGGGAGCGGGTGCGGGATGATCCTTCACGGGCGCGTGTGGACGTTGGTTATGCGAGCGACTGTATAGATCAGGTAGCGAGCCTCAATGTCATTAATCAGAACATCGGAATCTACCGAGAAGGCATCCTCGTCTACTTCGGTGTCATTACACGCCTTGAGTTTGAGGAGGCGCGTGTAGAGATTTATGCCGAAGACATGCTTTGGTTCATGCGCCGCAGAGTATTGAACCCTGGGTACGACAATGCGACTGTTGGCGTAAATGCCATTGACCACGTTAATTTCATGCTTTGGCAGTCGTATTTCTCTTTCGGCTTCAACCCGCAGGGCATGGTGTCTGCCAGCGAGCCGTACATCTTGCCTGTCTTGCAAACCGACGCAGAGAAAAGCAACCGTGCAGTGAACAACTGGCAGATTACTGTTCACGAAGATTTAGAACATCAATCCCAGTACACCAACGTTGACTACTCGACGTTTGGTAAAGCAATCTACTTTTGGGACTTCAACACTCGGTGGACTGGTTTGGATCTTCCTGATCTGTTGGAAAGCGATGTCTCCTCTTTCCCGAGAGTCACTCAGTACGGAAATGCTGCTTATACAAGGGCTATTCGTACTGACGGGTCGGGCTACGCAGGTCTTTATGACGAGTTCTCAACTCCAGGTAGCACGGTCACAGACGAGTATTTCAGGAACATTGACTTCTTAATGGGTAACAGTGAGCCGAATGACAGAGACGGCCCACCAAGTGCTGACACGATTGCGAACTGGGAAAGAGTTGCGAAGAAGACCTTGAGTGGCCGTCTACCGAACCAGGAGCTTGTCGCAATCCCGAACGGGACTACCTTGATGCCTTCATGCACATGGAACATCGACTACACCCTTGCCGGTAGCTGGTTCTCGATTACCGTTGCACGGGCTGGACGGGTTGTTACTTCACTCTTACGTTTGCAAAGCCTTAGAGTTGTTGAAACTGGTGAGGAAGGAGAGCGAATCTCCATTACTACAACCGCAGCTCCTGATGATTGGGTGACTCCGACGTGACCGATTTTAATGTTCGTGACACCGAAACTTTGCCTCTGATCATTGAGTCGATTGCTCGTAGGGTCGTTGCTGTTGAGCGCCGCAGCCCTCAATTCACCGAAGCCGTAAGCGTTGTAGAGGTGCAGGATCTTGACTCCCGTCCTGACCCTGAAGGCCCAGACTCATACTGTTACGTGGTTCTCACGGCCGATTGGTATGAGACTTCAGCGAATGGGTTTCTGCCGCCCCCTAATCCTCCTATCCCGGTGTACCAGTGGGTAACTTCGACTGGGCCTCCGGCTGTGCCACCGGGTCCGACACCACTACCTGATCCGTTACTTATCTCGGATGGCACGGCTGCGGCACCGTCGCTGGCGTTCACGGCCGACACCGACACCGGCATGTACCGTGCTGGAACAAACGAGATCGGGTTCACCGCTGGTGGCGTAGAGCTATTGAGCGTAGGTTCGGCCGACGTGGACGTTGTAACTGGACACTTGAACGTGTTTTCCAACACTGGCTCTGACACCATTTCGCTGGGCGAGTATTCGGGCGGTTCCAACCTTGCCGCAATAGAAACATCGTCTTTCTATGCGCTGCTGGGAACGGGCAACCCTAACGATGCTGCGTTCATTCGTACTAAAGGCACTGGACCGCTAATCCTCGGTGCGAGTCATGGCTCTAATCTGACAATCGCCACAGGTGGAGCAATCACTCTCTCAAGCGACCTTACCGTTGGCGGCGACGTTATTGCGTCGGACGGTTCTGCCACTGCGCCGAGCCTGACGTTTGCATCGGACGGTGATACTGGCGTGTTTTTGCCTGCTGCCAACCAGCTCGGGTTTGCGGCTGGTGGGGTTGAGTTGTTGCGGGTTGGTTCGGCCGACGTGGACGTGATGACGGGCCACCTCAACCTGATCTCTAACACTGGCGCACAAACGATGTCGCTGGGCGAGTGGTCGAGCGGCTTCAACTACGCCGCTGTTGAGACGCCGAGCATGGTTGTCCTGATGGGCAACGCCTCGGATGTAAACAGCCAGGGATTCATCCGCACGAAAGGCACTGGGTCGCTCAACCTCGGCGTCAACAACAGCAACGATCTGACGATTACTAGCGGTGGAGCGGTCAGCGCCGTTGGCGATATTACTGCTGGCGGCGACATCGTTACGGCGGTCGGTTCGGCTGCTGCGCCGTCCCATACGTTCACGGGCTTCACGACGACTGGCATGTACCAGCAGGGAACGAACGAGGTCGGGTTTGCTACGGCTGGCACTGAGAACCTGCGTTTGACGGGCAGCAATTTGCGGATGGCGTCGGCAACGTCGGTCATCTACAACACGGGGTATTTCCGTGGCGTTGCTGCGACAGGCACGGTTTCTAGTCCTACATATTCTTGGGACGGCGATAGCAACACGGGCATGTACCGAGCTGCTGCCGACACGATTGGATGGTCGCTTGGCGGCGTAAGGAAGATGCAGCTATCGCCTGACCGTTTGTATCTGTTCGGCGGCACAGGAAACTCGGACTACATCGGCCCGCTCAACGCCAACTATTTCTATTTGTCCACAGGCTCTAATGCTTTTTACTTCAACAAAGGCGTTCAGGTAGACACGGGCATCATCGGTTCGTACAACGAAAACTTGCAGTTGACACGTGCGGGCACCACGAAGATGACGATGACGGCCACGCAGACCATCAACTACCAGCAGTTCAAGATTGACGGGCCGAACGTTGGCACATCAGCCAAGACGTGGACTAGCTCTCAGTTCCTTATCGAGTCGCTCAACTCCAGCGGCAGCGACACGACAAACTCAATCGTGCAAATGGCGTTCCACAACGACAGGTACAACATTGCGTTAAACGTCCGTAACTTCGGGCCAGAAGGCACGACGCTGGGTTTCACAAACTCGGGTAACACTGCTTTCATCCCGATCAGGGCAAGCGCTTTCACTGTCAGTTCAACGATCAGAATCAAGCAAGATATTGAGGCGGTCGAGGACGCCGATGCAATTGCGTTGGCTGAAAAGTTTTTGCTGACATCGTTCTTGCCGAAAGTCAGGCCAGAGAACGTTCACTTGTCGGAACAGTTCATAGCTAAGAATGCTGAGTGGATTGCGGCCTCGCCAGAAAACGAAGAACTGACACCAGAAGCGGAGGATTGGGAATCACACGACCACGACTGCACAACCGATCCGTGTGACGGAGACGCCGATAACCCCTGCCAGGTGTGCGTGAACGACACCCGTCGTTTCGGTGGGCTTGCCGAGTGGTGGGGCGATGTTGCGCCCGAGCAAGTGAACTTCGACGGCGAAGGAATCGCTGACAGCATTGACATAGATCAAGTAGCAACTACGGCTCTAGGCGCAACTGGGGCTTTGTCTCGCAAGCTGACGGCGGCAATGGAAACAATTGACAGTCTGCAATCTCGGCTTGCTGCACTGGAGCAACTACAATGATCGAGATGCAGAGCGAAGAACTCCCACCGCCTAGCGACAACGATGTGGCCGTCGAGTCGGACCAGCAGCCAACGCTCGCTCTGGCCGTTGCTGGAACAATGGAAATTGCGGCGAGCGACGACGGCGCACGACCACCTCTGCTGATGTTGTTCATGGCTGACGGAACAGTCCGCTGGGTTAAACAGCCAACCGAAGACATAGCCGACGCATAGGCAATGTGACTACACTAGCTGGTGGGGTCCCAACCTAAACCGAAGGGTTCTTCATCATGCTTCTTCCAACACAGTGCGTAGACAGCCTCTACAAATACTTGAATCAAGGCTCGGTAGTCGTCTCTGCTCTGCCAGCACCACCGCCGAAAGGTGGGGGAACATTTGACGGTACTACCTGGACGCTGAGCAACTACGACGTGTCTGGCCTACCAGTTAACTGGGAACGTGATGTTGCTGCCGGAGATGACCTTTTCGCATTGACTTCGACTGGTAATGATCTTGGAGAAGTCGTCTCAATTGTTACTGGAGCTGAGACGACCGTTATCACGATGCTGTTTGACACCGAGATCGGCGTTTTTGAAGTTGGACAAATCACTGGCATCTGGAAAGTCGTCACTGCTGGCGTCCTTTGTACTACAACCTGATCGGCTAGGTATCCACACAGATCAGATACGCCTAGTACCCTGACCTCATGCTATTCAGCGGCATTCCTACAATTGACACTCGTAACGAGCAGGTAGATTTCTCTCTTCCGATAAGCGTTCCGTGGGGTACCAGCGTCTGTGCAACAGACACGGACGGTTTGCCGTTTGATCTCACAGGCTCCACTATCGAAGCAGGACTGCTCGACACAGTAGGGGCAGAAATCCTGTCGTTCTCTATGGCAGTTGATATGACAACAAGTTGTATCAGCCTGTCGTTGACAGGTACTGAGATTGAAGCACTCGGACTTGGCTGGTATTACTGGTATCTGAGAGTCGAGTTGTCAGGTGAGACTGAATACACCTACTGGGTCGGTGGTCGTTGGAATGTTCACCGTGTCTATACGTATGGTCCACGTCGCGATCTACCTAACCCTGATGTCGTAGACGTTGTTGTCGGATCAGAAATTATTGCGTCAGTAAATGTGTGCGCTGTCTCTGGAGCTGGCGGCGGCGGTAGCGGTGACCTATTAGCTGCCAATAACCTTTCTGACGTTGACAATGCCGCTGCGTCTCTGGCGAACATTGGTGGTGCTACTGCTGCTCAGGGCGCACTGGCTGATACAGCGTTACAAACAGTTGATGTCCCAACAGACATTAATTCAACTGGAGGTACACCTAGCGCAGCAACGTTCCTGCGAGGCGATGGAGTATGGGCTGCGGCAGGTGGTGGCGGCGGCGGCGATTTGCTTGCAGCAAACAACCTTTCCGACGTTGATAACGCAGCAACGTCGCTAACAAACTTGGGTGGTGCTACTGCTGCCCAAGGCGCGCTGGCGGACACGGCTACGCAACCAGGCGATCTTGGCACGCTGGCTGCAAAAGACAGCATCGCTGTTCCTGGTGATGTGACAGCGACAGGCGCACCTAGTGGTACAACGTTCCTCAGAGGCGACGGCGTGTGGGCTTCCCCTGGTGGTGGGGGTGGGGGCGACCTCTTAGCGGCAAACAACTTGTCTGATGTTGACGATGCTGCAACTTCTCGCACCAACCTTGGTCTAGGAACTGCCGCCACGACTTCTGCATCAGACTATGCAACAGCCGCTCAAGGTTCGTTAGCTGACACTGCTCTGCAAGACGCTTCGGCGTTTGCTACAGCAGCGCAAGGTGTTACTGCCGATTCAGCGTTGCAGACCGTTGATGTTCCTGCTGACATTACTGCTACAGGAACACCGGATACCACGACATTCTTGCGTGGCGATGGCGTATGGGCGCAGCCTACGGGAACGTCAGGTGACCTGTTAGCCGCCAATAACTTGTCTGATGTTGACAACGCTGCAACTTCTCTTGCGAACTTGGGTGGCGCTACTGCTGCACAAGGTGCTTTAGCGGACACTGCGCTTCAGAATGCTGCCGCCTTCGCGACAGCAGCGCAGGGCGTTACTGCTGACTCAGCATTGCAGATCGTTGATGTCCCGACTGATATCAACGCAACAGGTACGCCAGGCACAACCACGTTCTTACGGGGCGACGGCGTGTGGGCAGAACCTACAGGCACGTCCGGTGATCTACTGGCAGCAAATAATCTCTCTGATGTTGACGATGCTCCAACATCTCTAGCAAATCTCGGTGGCGCTACAGCAGCTCAGGGAGCTTTGGCTGATACTGCGCTTCAGAATGCTGCCGCTTTTGCCACCGCTGCTCAAGGTTCGACCGCAGACTCTGCTTTGCAAGTCGTTGCTGTTCCTAGCGACATCACTGCTACTGGAACGCCAAGCACCACAACGTTCTTACGGGGCGACGGTGTTTGGGCTGAACCTGCTGGGACATCTGGCGATCTCTTAGCGGCAAACAACCTGTCTGATGTGGCTGACGCTGCAACCTCATTGGCTAACTTAGGTGGTGCAACCGCTGCACAAGGTGCGTTAGCTGACACTGCACTTCAAAATGCTGCCGCCTTCGCAACGGCTGCACAAGGTGCTCTTGCTGACACAGCTACGCAGCCTGGTGATCTAGGCACTCTGGCTGCTAAAGACGCCATCGACGTTCCTGCCGACGTTTCGGCAACCGGTACTGCTAGTTCAACAACGTTTCTTCGTGGCGATGGCGCATGGGCTGTGCCTGCTGGAGCGGCAGGGGATCTACTGGCAGCAAATAATTTGTCTGATGTAGCTGATGCTGCAACATCATTGTCGAACCTTGGTGGCGCTACAGCGGCTCAGGGAGCTTTGGCTGACACAGCCCTGCAAGATGCTTCAGCTTTTGCTACTGCTGCTCAGGGTGTATTAGCTGATGATGCGGCTCCGTTGTTGGCTGCTACTACGACACGATTCAGAGGGTATGGGGCGACTGAGCCTTCTACCGATTTGCAGGTTGGTGACGTGTTTTTCTCGGACGGTACTTCGCCGTCAACGCCTCTGCCTGGCGGTGATGGCGACGTGATCGCCTACCAGCCGCTGCTGTATCCTATTGACGAACGGTCCACTGAGCTGACCTATACGGGTGACGATCTGACACAAGTGTTGGAGAAGAACGGGGCGACAACGGTGAAGCAAACCGATCTGACGTACACGACGGGGAAGCTGACAAGTGTTGTTGAGGTTGCTGATTCGATTACGGTGACGACGGCGCTGACGTACACGGGTGACAATTTGACGAGCACGACTCGGACGGTTTCCTGATGGACGCTGTTGCGTACGCACTGGCGTCGGGAATACCGGCCACTTCGTCTTCCTTATCATACGTAGTCGGTGCCGCTGCAATACCGGGTGGCGGTAAATACTGGCAGGGACAGTCACTTCTAGACGACGGGACCGTTCTGTTGACTGGTGGTGGAAGTGGAACGTCTACTGCATACGTCGAAGCACAAATATGGGACCCAGATCTTGACACTTGGACTCAGAAAGCTAACCTTTTAACTGGGGTCAGCTACCAAACCCAAACCACTTTGTCAGACGGCCGAGTGATTCTGTGTAATGGGCTACAGAGCAATGGGGTGCGTATAAAGAAAGTCCAGATTTATGACCCCGATGCGAATAGCTGGGCGTACGCAACGGATAGCCCGGTAACGACATATGGGTCTGCTGCCTGTCTACTGGCTAACGGAACTCTACTGTTGTCTGGAGGCTCAGGCGGAGCTAGAGGGTCATGGATTTGGGATCCAACTCTTGACACCTGGACTACGAAAGCCTCTATGAACTACGAGACCAGCAGCAGCCCTGGGATGATTGCGATCCCAGGCAACAAGGTCTTAAATTCGAAGGGGGCGACGGAAATGTATGACGTGGCTCTGAATACTTGGACTGCTAAGCGAACTAGCGCAGCAATGACTAAAAATACGCTGTGGAACCTGGCAGACGGCAGGGTTGGCAATGTAGATAGAAATGACACTGCTTACGCATACGACATTACTTTGAATACCTGGAGTTTTTTGTATGGTTTTAACAATCCTGCTACTCAGGCCGCTGCCTGCACCATTCTGTCGGACGGTTCAATTTTTATAACATCAGTTTCAACGGCGTCTCGATTGTACCCAGAGGAAACTGGTGCCACCCCTGGCCGTGCCGCACTTCTCGGCTATCTAGCCGCAACTTGAATGGACCAACAATGAACTTTGACGACGTAAAAACCGCAACCCGAATCCATTTTCCTGACGCTGCCGATCAACAGATCCAGACAGCGTTCGACGCTATCGACACCGATGCTTTGCACGCTGCCGAAGCACCACGATGGACACACGAAGTTTGGGATCGGACCAGCCCGATCAACGGGACACCTGCCGCCGACGTTCTTGCTCGACGCAACGACATCCCAGAAACTGGCGATGTCGCCATCGTGAAGTACAACGGTGGGGTTGTGTTCTTCCAACCGCACGACGCTACACAGCCAGGGTCCGAGCCCATTGCTGACGGTGCCGCTGTCGGCGCTGCAATCGCCGCCCAGTCTGTCACCGATTCGGTGGACTCCCAAACCCTCGCCCTGGTGGCTGAAGCGCTCACGGAACAACAGTAATTGTAATGACGACGTTCTCACCGACAAGTACAGGTAAGAACGGCACGATCCAGACGTGGGTGGTGCCTGGTTCGGGATCCCACAGTATCCAGGCGATTGGTGCAAAAGGAGGTCCAAGCGGTAGCTCTCGCCTGGGTGGACTTGGGGCGTCTATATACGGGGAGTTCACTCTTACTGGTGGACACACAATTCAAATCCTTGTCGGGCAAGACGGACTTTGGGCGGGCGCTGGCTCCGCAGGTGGCGGTGGCGGCGGAACCTTTGTCTACAACCAGACAACAGCCACCCTTCTTATAGCGGCAGGCGGAGGAGGCGGAACTACTGCTGGCAATTTCGGGTCTGACGCCTCGACTACGACCACCTCTTCGCCACCGCCTGGAACAACGTACACCAGCACCAACGGAGCGGGCGGCGGCACCGGAAGCACTAACGCTGGAGGCTCAGGTGGGGCTGGGTGGCTTGCTAACGGGATGACTAGCACAACTAGCCAGGGCGGCTTCCGCTTCCTAGACAACAGCTTCCCTGGCAAAGGTGGCAACCTGGGTAGTTGTGGATCAGGTGGAGACGGCGGCTTCGGTGGCGGCGGCGGTGGCGAGTGGTGCAGCCAGGGGTCTTCGGGCGGCGGCGGCGGATATTCGGGTGGGTGGTCTGGCACCACCAACCAATTAGCTGCTGGCGGCGGCGGTTCTTTCAACGGAGGAACAAACCCAATACAGACGGTCAGCTCGGCGTCCTCGTTGGTAGAAATCATCAGCTTAAACGCCGCTCCGACGGCTCCGACTCTGGTTGCGCCAGCCGATTTGTCAGAGGTGTCTGCTTCTGACCCTTTGTTGTACGACTGGGTTTTTAACGACCCTAATGCGGGTCAAACGCAATCTGAGTTTGCGTTGGTGAGACGTAAGGTTGCACCATGACAGTTTTCTTGCCGACAAATACAGGACGTACCGGTACGACCCAAGATTTTACGGTGCCTTCCACGACAAATTACGGGCTCACTGCTGTTGGTGCGGCAGGCGGAGACGCTTATTTGACCAACACGACGACTTTGAATCCTGGTGGTGCGGGCACGTCGATGTACGGCGAGTTCGCTTTGACCGCTGGCGACATCATCCGTTTCATGGTCGGTCAAAAGGGTGGCAATCCTTCCAGCATGCCAGATCGTGGTGGCGGTGGCGGTGGTGCAACGTTCGTTTACAACGTAACAACGTCCACACTTTTGATGGTGGCTGGCGGCGGTGGAGGCGCAGGCCAATACGTCACTACAACAAAGAACGCTAATCTGACTGCGAACGGCTCGGCAGGCACCGTGAGCGGTGGTGCTGGTGGTGTGGCACCGAACGGCGGTGGTGCGAGCAGTTACGCCGGAGGTGGCGGCGGCTACAGCGGCAACGGAGTTAACTCTGGCTATGGTCAAGGTGGCTTGTCGTACACGAATGGCGGTACAGGCGGACTCCTTGGTGTAAACGGTGCAGACGGCGGCTACGGCGGTGGCGGCGGCAATTACCCTGGAGGCGGCGGCGGCGGCGGCTACGGCGGCGGTGGTGGCGGTGGCTGGTCTATGTCCGGTGACGGCGGTGGTGGCGGCTCGTTCAACGGTGGCATAAACCAAACAAACACGACGGGCGTTGGTACGGCAGCAGGGTCGGCAGAAATTGTTAGCTTAAACGCACTGCCGAATGCGCCGACAATCCTGACGCCAGCAGACAACGCAACAGTCGCCCTCACATCTGGGGTCGATTTCACTTACATTCACAACGATCCCGACGGTGACGCTCAGGTCGGTTATGCCCTGAAACGTCGTGCTGTCACTCTGGGAGCAGGCATCATTCATGGTGCTGACGAGTGGTGGAGTGGTACGGCGTGGGTTGGTACGGAGACGATTGTTGCTTCAACGTCGCAGCCAATCTCAACGTCGGGTTGGCCTGTGAGCGGAGACACCTATCAATATCGGTTGGCTACCTCTGATGCTGGTGGTCTTGGCGCATATTCCAACTACAGGACACTCAACCCGTACGAATGGTGGAGCGGTACGGTCTGGGTGACGATGGTCGAGAGCTACGTTGCCTCGACAGCTTCCGAAGCCACTTTGTCTGCCAACCAGAACGGTTTAATAAAAGACGACTCTTACGACTGGACCGTATCAACCAAAGACTCTTCGTCGGCTTTCGGGCCGTATGCGTCAATGTTCACGTTCACAGCTACCGGCTCATTGCTAGCACGCATTTGGAACGGGACGGCATGGATAGATCATGACATCTTGGTGAGAGAAACAGGCGGTACTTGGCTCAAAAGTTCTACGGTTGTGTGGGATGGCACAACTTGGAGTGAATCCTGACGTACGATTACTAATATGACTCTCTATTATCCAAGAGCGCATTGGGAGAATCCGGCGCAGCCTGTTGCAGGTCCTGGCCCACAGGGCGTTCCAGGCACATGGGTTGTTCATTACCCTGGCAACGACGGTTTTGACGAGCCGTTGACCGACGACGAGATGATTCAATACTGTAGAAACATTCAAAACGATTACGTCACGAACCGTGGCTACTCTGTCGGTTATTCGTTTATTGTTAGCCAGTCTGGTTTGGCGTATGAGGCGAGAGGCTTCGACATCAACAATGCCGCAAACAAGGGCAGCAAGATGCAGCCGGAGATCCCGAACTTCAACGCTGTCTCGATGTCGATTCAGGTTGCCGTGTCGGGACAAGACGCTGCTTCAGTTGAGGCCGTTGCAAAGGTCAACGAAATTATCGCTTTGGAGCCGGACTGGGATGTCGTTGTTCATGCTGACGTTGATTACACGTCGTGCTGTGGTGCAGGCATGATTGAGCAAGTCCAGTTGGGTATAATTGGTCAGGGCGTTTTGCCTGGACCTACACCACCTATTCCATCTTCAGGAGACGACGAAATGATTACTCTCGACCAGCCAGTACGAATCCTCGACACTCGTGACGTGATCGAGGGGCCACTACCAGTCGGCATTTGGCCGCAAGTGTTGCCTGAAGGTTTTGAAGACGCATCTGCGGTGTTCGTTACCGTCACGGCAACCCAAGCCGACTCGCCAGGATTCATCACGTTGTGGGGTTCCGGTGACCTGCCGAACGTTTCAAACTTGAATTATGTGCCTGGTCCTCAAGCGATCGCAAACACGACGCTGTGCCGGGTAGTGAATCAGGGGTTCCTCATGTATAACGAGTCGCCTACTGAAATCATTATCGACCTTGTTGGTTACACCCGAACAGCAAACGTGCCAGACTGAATACCAGGAACTACTAGGATATAGGAATGCCTACTACTCCTTGCGTTGGGTTGCCGTACCCGTCGAACACCGACCCGATTGATATCCCCGGTGATATTCAGGCGTTGGCCGTTGCTGTCGATACTGCCATCTGCGATGTTGTTGGCCCGTTCTTGGGGCAGATTATGCCCTGTTTTCGTGGCGCAGGCTGGACGGTCCCAGCGGGCACGTTGGTTTGTGACGGCAGTTCGTTTGCCTCAAACACGTATCCAGAGCTTTATGCGCTACTAGGAAACACAGCAAGTACCCCTGACTTGCGAGGCAACTTCCTACGAGGGAGTGACGTTTCGTTCCCGAACAGTGGCGACACGGGTGGTACGAACCCGACGAACGTTGCTGAGCACAATCATGTTTCTCCGCTTCACGGTCACACATCGGGCGCTCACGACCATGATATCGCAGGCCACAATCATGTTCAGAGCCCTCACAATCACACTCAGACACCGCACTCCCACACTCAGAATCAGCACAGCCACTCGATCAGCGGGCACAGCCATACAACTGACATTGACCACGGGCACACGGCAAGCTCAGGAAACACAACTCCTTTCACAAACCAGTCACTCGGTTTCTCAGGGGGTGTTGGCGCGTTTAGCACGGCACTCAATCAGAGTGCGACTAGCAGCCAAAGCAATACTACTCTGCACAATCATGCGATTACAGTTGCCAGCCTGAACGTCGCTAACGAGACGACCGCTAGTCAGAGTGGCGGCACTTCAACAAACGTAGCCACGGCAACGAATCAGCAAACTACTCCTCAAATCCAAGATGAAACTGCTGTAAACACTGCTCAGCCTTTGACACAGACAGGACAAGCCAACGAAACGCTCGGTGATACCGCAGTTACTGTGGAGGACGAGGGAACAACCGATGCTCACGGCAACCTGCCGCCGTTCTACGGAGTGACATACGTGATTCAGGCAGTCCCACGCCCGACCTGACAGGCGTAAGCCGTACTCCTTCAAGGAGTAGCGGTTCTAAATAGCGTCTAGGTATTCTCGCCTTCGAGGGGCAGAGGGCCATACAACGCGTAATACTGATCTAGCTCAGCTTCCATCGCCTGAACGCGTTCCTCAAGTTTGTCAATCCTAGTTTCTAGGCGGCCGATGAGCTTGTCCGATGCGGTGAGAGAGTTGATCTGAGTGTCCGGCCCGTTGAAACGAGCACGGTACAAAGTAATTGCCGAAGTGATGATCGTAGAGATCATCGCCCCGAGAAAAAGCCACATTGCCTCAGTCATAAAGATTGATAGCAATCTAACAGTTGAGGCTTATGCGAACTCGGGTGGCGGAATTTGTGATACAGGTGTGACTTTGGAGCGGAGCCAAACGCCGAGCAGTCCGACCCATCCGGCAGCAGCAACGTTTAGTGCAGCGATAAAATCGCCTGACCAGCCGAGCGT
>MEHZ011644477.1_pt1 | contig 32572 bp, 19 predicted proteins | sample 897221 | NCBI WGS metagenome assembly MEHZ01 (sample SAMN05514161, study PRJNA337945) | marine metagenome | isolation source: marine surface water | place: Arctic Ocean | collected 2007-12-13 | reverse complement strand
AAATTTTCTATTGACCCTGGATCACTAAGTTTCACTTTAATCATCCAACCTGCTCCATAAGGGTCTTCATTGACAGTTTCTGGGGTATCCTCTAAAGTTTCATTAAAAGCGACGACTTCTCCTGAGAGGGGCATAAACAAATCAGAAACAGTTTTAACAGCTTCAACAGTTCCAAAAACAACATCCTTCTCTAGTGTTTCGTCTAAAGTCTCTACTTCCACATATACGATATCACCTAACTCACCTTGAGCATAATCAGTAATTCCAACAGTAGCTATGTCTCCCTCAATTTTGATCCACTCATGATCTTTGGTGTATTTTAATTCTACAGGTACATTCATTTTATGAAAAATTAATTTTGACAAATGTAAAAGATTTATTTTGTGAAAAAATACTTTTAATTTCCAAAGTTATAACGAATTGTAAAACCTGAACGAATACTAGTTTGCGGAAAGGCAGTCGAAATTGCGAATTCTGAGAAATTATGATCATAAAAAAATTGGGCGATCAAATTTTTTGTCAATGCATAGTCGGCAGTTAGTTTGATAGCTACCAAACGTTGTCCAGCAGTCACCTGGTTATTATCGTATTCCAAATTTCTTAAAACAGTAATATTATCTCGATAGGAGACATCTGCTTTAATGTTTAAATCTCCCTTCAAAATAATCCGGCGGCCTCCAAAACTAGTTCTAAATCGTAAATCTTTTACTCTATACCCCATTCCTATAACGTATTCATCACCAACTGATTCTGTAATTAAATTATTGTCAAGACTTAACGAAATAGCTCTTTCTTTTCTTAGCTCAGCTAAAAATTTAAATGAATTATTCATCTCAATATCAATGCGAACTAAAGGATTAAATTGCTCAACTAAATTTACATTAGAATATAATTTTTGTGGAATTAAATTACCTAACTTATCTAATTGATCGGGAATATTAGTATTAAAATCAAAATTATTTTGAAAGTTAGTCAAGGTATAACTTGCTCGATAAGCATGATTTATTGAAAAACGTTTGAAGATTTTTGAAAATGCTTTTATTTCTGAAAGACCTGTGAATTTTATATTCCAATTGGGTAAAGGGTTACTTCTAATTGGATTTAACGAAACTTTTTCTGGGCTAGAACCCGAATATGCTGCTAGAAACGAATGAATCAAAACACCTTGTTGATTTCTCCCGAAGCCAAGGGGATAGCCATCATTATCCTTCACTAGATTTCTAAAATTACTATTCTGTGCCAAGCGGTTTGCGATAACTTTTCTATTATCCCTAAATTTTTCAAAATTTGAACTTGACGAACCGCGAGAATTACTAAAAGTCGTTTGAATCAAAATTGTTGACATTCCAAAATTACCAAACAAACTTGAGTTTTGAGGGAGATAATTTTGATCTTCTACTTTAAAATTTTCAAGTTTATTTTCGGAATAATCACGCTCAGCATTAAAATCAATAATTAAATTTTTTAGAGGAACAACCTGAGCAGATGCTTTAAACTTGCTACTATGTAAACTTGTGAAAGGTTGATTAAAATTTGGATACCTTGTTAACCATCCTTGACGTGCTGCTTCATATCGGATATCTGCCTGACTACCAAAAGTATAGCCCAAGGTTGGTCGCATCCCACCTGCAAAACCGACTGAGGGTAAATAACCGGGTAATACAGAACCATTGTTTTCATTATAACTGGCTTGTACTCTTTTTACAGCTGTCAATACATCAACTAATTGGGTCAAGCCCTTCTTTAAGAAAGAACTCTTTGATTTTGGTACAGAATCTTTAGGAATACTATTTCTTGTTTTTTGTATGAAAGAACTTCTCTTGGATTTTAAACCCAAAATGGAATATAATTTTGCAAATGACAATGCTCCTGTTAAGGTTTTTGTGTTATTATTTTGAATAGTATTTACTATTCCTAGGGGGATACCATCCTGATTTTTTACCTGTGATAGTGCTTCGGAGCCTCTAATCCAATTGAAGTTTCCGGTATAATTGTAAGTTGCATCAATAAAACTTAAAAAAGGAAGATGCTGAAAAGGTAATTTATAATTTACAGCCAGGGACTGAATATGATTATTTGGTTCTCCTGTATTGAGTAATCCCTGCCATAAGATTTGTTTTGAAGGTATAAAAGGATTTACCAAACCAGAGTCAATCGCATCCAGTTGCCTAATTATACTGCTTGTATTTGCATTGAAATTTACGCGTAACGAACGACTTAAATTATGAGTAAAGGCATAGTTAAAATCAAACAAAAAGTTTCTTTGTTGTAAATTGGGTAAGCTCCGCTGTAGCGACGCATCTACTCCTTCTAAATATACCTGTCTAAACTTCTGATTATTTAAAATTCTATTAATATTAGCTGATGCCTCGAGGGAGCTTGGTAAAAGATTAAAGTTAATTTTCTGAAGCCACTGCCAGTATTTTTTACGATTAAAAAAAGTTGCTTTTTTAAAAGGTTCAATGGGATTAGAAATGAAAGAATGTCCATAATTAGCGCTCAATAATAAATTAATTTCTTCTTGAGTTTCTATTTCATAATCTCTGTGCAACAATTCATTATAGGCATAGGAAAAATCAAAATTTTCTGGACTGTAAAAATAGTTTTTATCTTCTCCTAAATTATTTTTTCTTACTCCAATTAAACTAACACTCTTTCTACTTGTATAGTTAATTGCTTGATCTCTTATTGAATCACGTTGAGATTTTCTTTCTGCCGTATCCAGTCGATCAACTAGTTTTAAATCTTGATAAAAAGGATCATATTCTGGAGTAATCATTGTTTTTCCACTTGCAAAACTCAAAGGTATTTGAAGCCCCCATTTGGAAGGGGTAAGTTGTTCAAGGTTAATATTAGAAACTATATCATATTGCAGCAAATCCTCTCTTGCTCTTTGATTAGGAGTCTGATCTATACTCCCAAAACCAATCGTAGAATACCTTCCTGATGCAGAAAAAGAAGCAAAATCAGCTAAATTAGCATCTAAAGCGCCAATCGCAGCCCAACCCCCTTGACTGTCTATTCCAGAAATCCTTAATTCATTAAACCAAACCTCACCACATAAAGATTCTCCTAAATTAGTTGAGGGATTTTTAACTCCTATCATCAAGGTTCTTATGTCTCCTAAAGAAGGATTTCCTCGAATTGAAAATTTATATTTTTTATCCCCAGGTAGACTGCTGATCGGCGTAAATTCCTCTATTGAGTTTAGTTCTTCATCAAAATATATTGTTTCTCCTAATCCTAATTGTTGAATTGCAAGCGTTTTAAGTTTAGCTAAAAGATCTATGGGAACTTCCAGAGAATTTGAATCAGGGTTCCAAACCTCCTCTGCAGTGAGTCTATTTATAATCTCAGATGAATATTCAGTGGGTTTTAATGGGATCTCTATTTGATAATAATTATCTTGGTAATCAGTCCCCAAACGAATAAAAGCAACCAATCTTTTATCAAATTCATCTTCCGAACCCTCCCCTGGAAGCGGCTCATTCCCTGGAAGAGACTCAGCATGTAAAAACATACGCAACTTACTGTACTGACGCATGTCAAGATTCAAGTTTTTGTAAATTCCTCTTGAATCCAAAGGCTGTAGATCACAAACTCTAAATGCCAGTGACTGTTCGTTTTGTCTTATTATTGTATTATTATTATTTATCTGTTCTCTTCTTATCTCTGGAGGCAAAACATAATTAATAGGAATTCTATTTTCATTTTCCAAAATATTTACTGTACTGATGTCTACGGTAGTATTTTCATTTACTAAAACCTCTTCATTTAAGGCTTTATTATATCTTCGCCAATCTCCTCTTACTAAATCCAAAGTGCCAAACCGAAAGGTAACTTCTTCTTCAAAACCACTTAAAACCATACGCATAAATCGAATCGATCTTAAATCATTAATTGCGTTTACTGACTTAAAATAATTATTGAATGAAGTGTTTTCATAATAATCTTTTTGAATTGGAACTTTAAACTGTATCCAACGAACTACTAATTCATCTCCATTGGGTGCGTTAACTTTTATGTTTTCTCGAACATCAGTAACAAATGGATGATTTCCTACTTGCATATTTTTAGCAATAGGAACACGATATTCAAAATAACTATCAATCGTATTCATACTTTGATCTCTGTTAATATCTTCTGCATCTGGCTCTGTAGTATTACCTCGATCAGAATCACTAAAAGCAACAGGAGTATTCCCCTCCAATCCATTGTAATTTTTATATCGATTTAGAATTCCACCTTCTGCTTGTAAAAAATATTGATAGTTGTCCCCAGCCGGATCTTTGATAGGTCCATTAGTGAAAATGTATTGTTCCTCAATATCATTTAATCCATCCAAGCCAACATCTTGTAAATCACGGTCTTCTGCTACAGAATTAAAAGCATATACTAACGATTGATTTGCAGGAACTTTTCCCCAATCTGTTTGATAAGTTGGAGAAAGTTCAGTTGATCCAGGCAATCCATTTTCAAATTGTTTTCTTCCATCTCTTAAAACATCCTCCGATATATTCCCTAAATGAAAAACTAACTCACCTAGATCGTTTGAAGAAGATTCATTATTTGAAAATGTATCCAATAACCAAAATTCGATGAATTCTACATTTGATTGTTCAAAGTTTGTAGCATTTAAAGAGCGCATTATGCCCGCCCAGTTCTTTTTTATTTTAATACCAAATTGGTCATTTGGAGAATTATTATATGGCCCTTTTTCTTCTGGGTAATAGGCTAAATCAAATGTTGGGAGTGTACTTGGCGTCCCTTGAACAATATCTTGTTCTGGAAACAATTCATTAATGAAAATTCGCCGTGTTTCGTTTGAAGATATATCGTTATTATTTATTCCGTTCGGAGGTCTAAAGTAAAAGATTTGATCAATAGAATACCAAGCTAGTTTAGATCTTCCATATCCGCTTTTTAAGCCGTCGTCATTTGCTCCTATAACATCATTTACAGGGACACTTGAAAGATTCCAAGCATTATAGCCTTTGATATCAATATTAGTTTGTGCACCTTCAAAATCATCTATATATACATTTGTTTCACCATTTAATTGGGTATTTCTTGGATCTTGAGCTGCCAAACTTGCCACTTCTGCTCGAAAAGAAATTTGAGAAGGAATATTCGTTTTGATGGTTGGATATTTGTTAACCAAACGAGTTAAAAATGGAATTTCAGTAGAAAAATTGGTATTGAAGCCCATCATCGTATTATTTACGGGTTCAGTTCCATAATTTGCTTTTTGGGTTAGAGGATTTTCACTCAGGTTTAGAAGCGTCCCTCCCACATTAATTTTATCTGTAATTCGATGATTGAGATTGATTCCTGAAAAACGTTTATTTTGTTGATTGAAAAAAGAGTTATTTTCCACAGAAATATCAATTGGAATATTTGACGCTTTCAATCCCTCATCTAAAATTTTAACACGTCCTATTTCATAATTTACAGTATAATCAAGACCTTCTTGCAGAACTCTCCCTCCTGCTGTAACTATAACCGAACCTCTAGGTACGTTAAAAGCACCAATATTGATGCCATCTCCACCTTCTGATTTATAACGTCCTTTTAATTGAAATTTATTTTTTTCGGTAAACTCGAGTGCCGCGGCTTTTGTTGAAGAATACAACTCTTTAAAAACGTATTTTTTTTGATTTTTATTAAAAGTACTCTCAATATCGTAATCTTCTTTACCCGATTCTGGATTATCTAATAGGTTAAATAAAAATTCTCCAAAAGGCTCAGCTTTAGGAAATATAATTCGCCCATAACGAGGGTCAATTGTAATCCCAGGAATAAAATCAAAAAAACCGTCTCCTTGAGGAACTAAATCTTGATAGGCATTTAAACGGTCTAAATCCATTGTGTTTAATAAAACTTCTTTGCTAAGCTTTTCAGGCCAAATAGATGGATCTACTGGAGTCATGTAATTAATTGGAGAAGGATCTGTGTAAAGTATATTTAATTTAAAGTCTTCTTGGGAAAGCTGAAAAGCTCCTGTATTGTATATGTTTTTCATCATCAAGTTCCAAATTGGTTGACGTATGTCGGTCAAGCTACTTTTAAGCATTTTGATCACTAAATTATTGGTTTGAACTACAGGTGCTAGTTGCGCTTGTTGGGAAGCGTTAGACTGAATTAAAGAAGTACCGGGTACATCTCCATTTGCGAACTCACCGACTTGATAAACTTTTCCTAAATAAGTATATTGAAAAGATACTCCCAGAATTTCATCGTTACTCAAGCGTTGATTTAATGAAATGTAACCTAATTGAGGATGAAAAGTATACTCTTGATCACTTAGTTTTCGAGCGCTTTCCAAAACAGCATAATCATAACCTTCGGTAGTTTTAATAGATCCAAATCCATTTTTAACCGTTGCTATGTCTCTAATGGCATTAGTTAAAATTCCTCCAAAACCTATCCCATCAGGATCCAATCTGTTAATATCATTACTGGGTGGAAATTCAGGGTTTGATACCGTGAAAAAATCAGGAACTCTCTCATCAAGTTTTGTGTTTTCAGCATTGGCTTCTCCTAAATCTTGAAGTGCAATAATATTTCTAACATTATTAGTTTGATAGCCTCTATTTGTAACCCAAACTTCAATTCGAGTAATTTGAACAGGTGAATTTATGTAAGGATAGGTATCTAAAAAAGCATCGTAGTTATCTCTAAAATATTGACTCAAAAAATAATGCCGATCCTCTTCATAGTCTAAAGCAAATAAACTGAATTCCTCTAATTTACCTCCTCCCTGTGAAGTGATATTTTGAGATTGAGAACGCTGTTCAGAGAAAATTCCAGAAATGGTTGTGTTCCCAAATTTTAAATCTGCTCGAACTCCAAAAAGACTTTGAGCTCCTTGAATTAAATTACTATTTAAAGGCAAACTAATATTTCCAATATCAATATTTTGTATGATTGCATCCTCAGTTACTTTTCCCTTCAAATAGTCCGCAACTCTATTTCCAACTTCTTCTGAACTATTAGGGAGTTGATTTATATTATTTTTTAATTGATCTATTCTTTGCCGTGCTTGTTTAAGAGTGTTTTTAACTTCTCCAATTTTATTTTGAATGTCTTCAACTTTGGCATTAACATTTTCAATCTTAGAATTAATATTACCTACTTTTCCTTGAATATCATTGATTCTAGAACCAATCTTACCCGGGATTACATCTTTTAATTCGGATAATTGGGGAGGGTTAAATTCAATTTTAATAAGATTTTGAAAATCGAAAGTAGACTCAGTGTCGTAATTAGCAGTTATTTGAAGGCGCTCACCAATTTTTCCCAATAAACTTAAACTAATCCGTTGATCAAATTCGAATCCAGGAGATCTTCTATTTACAGGAGAAGTTATGGGATTATCATTTCTTTGATAACGATATCCCAAGTCAATCCCAATAGATCCTTGCGGCGATATATCAATAGCATTACTACCAAAAATAGATTGAAAGAATTTGTTGTTTACATATAATTCAGGAAGTAAATTTTTCTGGGTATCATATATATCTAAACCTCTACCACTTAAAGCTTGAACCTTTTTTTTAAAATAATTTTGCATTTGTTCTTTTAGGACTAAAGCCTCATATTCTTTAATAGATAGTACTAGGGGAATTCCAATTAAATAACCTCCTATTTCTTTAGAAAATATATACCGATCTGATTCAGAATCGTAAGTGTATTTTTTAGAAATACTACTTGAATCTGGGAGTGCAATTTCGCCAACATGAGCTTTTTCTTGAGATAAAATGACCCCAAAAGAAGATAATATCCAAAATAATATATGAATTAAAGCTTGGGAATATTTATAAACTACATATCGTTTATTCTCAATCAAAGGTTTTTTATAATTTATTCAGAGCAACCTTTATAAGTTCTTCAACAGAACTCTCTGGAACACTCTGAAATGCGTTATCTACTATTTTTTCAGATTGCTTTCTTGAATAACCAAGAACTTCTAATGCTGATAACGCTTCTTCTTTGATTGTATTGTTAGTAAAAGACTGAATTTCTTCACCATCAAAGAGATTCATCATTTTATCTTTTAGCTCAATTAAAACTCTTTGAGCTGTTTTTAAACCGATACCTTTTATTGATTTTATAGTATTCAAATCTTCCGTAACTATTGCTCGTTGAATTTGATGGGGTTCAAGTGATGAGAGCATTGTTCGTGCAATACTTGCTCCAATTCCAGAAACCGATATTAAAAGTCTAAAAACAGAACGTTCTACAAGAGTATAAAACCCAAATAAAGTGTGAGAATCCTCACGAATTTGAAGATGGGTAAATAGTTTTATATTCTCATCATCTCCTAATTGAGAAAAAGTATGTAAAGAAATATTCAATTCATATCCAATTCCTTGACAATCAATTACTACTTGTGTAGGTGATTTTTCAACTAATTTTCCTGTAATTTGTGTAATCATAGTCTTATTTGTTTTTTGATTGAGCATCAATAACTGCTACAGCAGACATATTTACTATTTCATCTACTGAAGCCCCCAACTGTAAAACGTGAATTGGCTCACTTAGACCCATCAAAATAGGTCCTATAGAAAGGGCATCATTCAGTTCCTTCATTAACTTATAAGTTATATTAGCAGCGTCAAGGTTTGGGAAAACTAAAATATTTACCTTTTTATTTTTCAATACGGAAAAAGGAAATACTTTATTAAGTAAATTTTTGTTTATAGCAAAATCAGACTGAATAGGTCCATCAACAACTAAATTGGGATTACTTCTGTGCAAAATTGAAACAGCTTCTGTTACTTTTTTTGCTTGACTAAAGCGAGAAGAGCCAAAATTTGAAAAAGACAATAGAGCGATAACAGGCTCAATACCAAAAAGACCTGCCATATGACTTGTCATTTGAGCAATTTTTGCTAATTCTTTCGAAGTGGGTTCAACATTTATTGTCGTGTCGGTCAAAAACAAAGGACCTGACTTTGTCAACATTAAGTTTGTAGCTGCAACCTTACTTACTCCTTTAGCCTTAGATATTGTTTCTAAAATAGGTTTAACCACTGAACGATAATTTCTAGAATACCCAGAAAGCATTGCATCTGCATCACCATTTTTAACCATCATAGAAGCAAAATAATTTCGCTCCCACATAAGTCTTTCAGTGTCATAGAGCGTATAACCTTTACGTTTTTGATCTTTCCAAAATAACTTTGCATATATTTTACGTTGCTTGTCGTGACTTTGATCTTTTGGATCAATAATTTCAACATCAGCATCAAAATCAATTGCCTTTCGCAAATCATCGATTACAGATTTATTTCCCAACAAGATAGGCTTGGCAATCCCTTCCTCCTGAACAATTTGAGCCGCTTTCAATACATCCATTTGATCCGCCTCAGCAAATACAAGCCGTTTTGGATCAGTTTTGGCACGGTCATGAAGAATACGAACCATTTTCTGACTATTGCCTAATCTATTTTCTAGAGTTTCTTTATATCTATCCCAATCTTCAATGGGTATTTGGGCAACTCCAGAATCCATTGCAGCTCTAGCTACAGCAACTGGAACCGTTGTAATCAATCTTGGGTCGAATGGTTTAGGAATAATATATTCTTTCCCAAAACTTAATCGAGTTTCACCGTATACCAAATTAACTTGCTCTGGCACTGATTCTTTTGCTAAATCTGCTAGAGCTTTGACAGCTGCCATTTTCATTGCTTCGTTAATAGTGGTAGCACGAACATCTAGAGCACCCCTAAAAATAAAAGGAAAACCCAATACATTATTCACTTGATTAGGATTATCAGATCTACCTGTAGCCATTATAATATCATCTCTTGTTTTACAAGCTAGATCATATTGAATTTCTGGGTTTGGGTTAGCCATAGCAAAAACTATAGGCTCTTTTGCCATTGAAAGTAACATGTCCGTTGAAAGAACATTAGCCTTTGACAAACCTATAAAAACATCAGAATCGATCATAGCTTCTTCAAGGGTATTTATGTTTCGAGAAGTAGCAAATTCGATTTTCTCTTGACTCAGTGATTCGCGGTCTTTACGAATCACTCCTTTACTATCTAACATGACAACATTTTCAACATTAACACCAAAAGCTCTATATAACTTAGTACACGAAATTGCTGCTGCTCCTGCACCTGAAACTACGATTTTAATGTCTTCAATTTTCTTGTTAGCAAGCTCTAAAGCGTTCAATAATGCAGCAGCAGAAATAATAGCAGTTCCGTGTTGGTCATCATGCATCACTGGAATATCTAATTCCTCCTTTAATCTGCGCTCAATTATAAAAGCCTCAGGAGACTTAATATCTTCTAAATTAATACCGCCAAAAGTTGGTGCAATTGCTTTAACGGCTTCAATAAATTTCTCGGTATCCTTTGCATCAACTTCAATATCAAAAACATCAATATCTGCAAAAATTTTAAATAATAATCCCTTGCCCTCCATTACAGGTTTAGAAGCTTCTGGACCAATATTTCCGAGTCCTAGAACCGCTGTGCCGTTAGAAATTACAGCTACAAGATTCCCTTTATTAGTGTATTTATAGACATCCCCTTTTGATTTTTCTATTTCTAAACATGGTATAGCTACACCAGGAGAATAAGCCAAAGCCAAATCACGCTGTGTATCATAACTTTTTGTTGGAACTACCTCTATCTTTCCAGGTCTTGGTTTGGCGTGATAGACTAAAGCTGCTCTACGTTGTTGCTCATTTTCCATAATTATATTTTTTTATAAGCTGAGTTTAAAAAAAGTTTTATAAATAAAAACATTCCGGGTTAAACTAATTTTAAAAGAGTAAAATTAGATGAGTTAGTTGCTAAACGCATTAAAAATAAACCGGACTATTTGATTTCTGAACAATCATTTTAAATTAATTTATATTTTAAAAAGTTAAAGTACTGTTTTTAAAGAATATCAAAGAAGAAAACTTTGTATCATGAATTTACATTCTGTAAATTTAAAACATGTATTTGCTTTTATTCAAAAAAATATGATTTGTTTTATTAATTGGAAAGTTTTAAGTTTTCACTTACCTCAACTCAGGAAAAAAAATCTATTGGATTATGTGCAATAGATTTTTTCATTTAACTAAAAATTTAATATTACGTTCGAGTCCAGAGTATTTTGCGCGTTTCACAGCACTCTTTCGAAAGACCCTATTAAAGGTATCCTCAGTTAATTCTTGCCAATCTTTTAATGTTAATTCCAATAATTCATCTCTGGGCATTAAAGTAGCTTCTTTATGTGGTTTGGAAAATTTATTCCATGGACAAACAGTTTGACAGATATCACACCCAAACGCCCAACCTTCCATTTTACCTTTAAAGCTTGGGGGAATAGCCTCTTTTAACTCAATAGTAGCATACGATATACATTTACTTCCATCAATTTGATAGGGCGCAATAAGTGCCTCTGTTGGACAAGCATCAATACAAGCTGTACAAGATCCGCAATGGTCTGCTACTGGAAGATCATATTCTAACTCTAGATCGATAATGAGTTCTGCAATAAAGAAAAAAGAGCCTGCTTTTTTTGAAATTAAATTAGTGTTTTTTCCTACCCAGCCCAAACCAGCTCGGCTAGCCCAAGCCTTATCCATCACAGGAGCAGAATCAACAAAAATACGCCCTTCGATTTCTCCAATCTCATCCCGGATATGCATCAGCATTCCAGTCAATTTTTCTTTTATAAGCGTATGATAATCTTCACCATATGCATATGACGCTATTTTTGGAGCTTTTGGATCAAATTGTTTCTCTTCAGAATAATAATTTAACAATAAAGACACTACACTTTTTGCTCCAGGAACGAGAAGGGTTGGGTCTAAGCGCTTTTCAAAATTATTTTCCATGAAAGTCATCTTTCCGTGTCTTCCTTCTTGTAACCATTGCTCTAATTTTGGGGCCTCATCTGCTAAAAAACCAGCTTTTGCAATACCACAGGATAGGAATCCTAGATCCATTGCTTTGCGCTTTATAATTTCAGAATAATATGCTTTAAGGTTATGCATTTTTGGAGAAAGTATTAAAATAATCCCCCTTGATTCCCTTTAATTCGTCCCAGATGTTTGTAAGCCAACTCTGTAACTTCTCTCCCACGGGGGGTACGCATTAAAAAACCTTGTTGGATTAAAAAAGGCTCATAAACTTCTTCAATGGTTTCTCCATTTTCTGATACGGCAGTTGCTAAAGTTGTAATTCCAACAGGCCCCCCCTTAAACTTATCTATAAGAGTAGTCAAAATTTTATTGTCCATTTCATCTAATCCATTAGCATCTACTTGCAATGCTTTTAGTGCGTATTGGGTAATCTTCATGTCAATGTTGCCATTCCCTTTAATTTGTGCAAAATCTCGAACGCGACGCAAAAGAGCGTTAGAGATTCTTGGAGTTCCTCTGCTTCTTCCTGCAATTTCTATTGCAGATTTTTCATCAATTTGTACATTAAGTATTTCTGAACTGCGTTCTACAATAGTGGATAGTAGTTCAGTAGAATAATATTCTAAACGATTACTTATCCCAAAACGTGCACGCATTGGTGCAGTCAATAAGCCAGAGCGTGTTGTTGCACCTACTAGAGTAAAAGGCTCAAGATTAATCTGAACTGTTCTTGCGTTAGGACCTGATTCTATCATGATGTCTATCTTATAGTCTTCCATGGCAGAATATAAATATTCTTCTACAATAGAACTGAGACGATGGATCTCATCAATAAATAAAATATCTCGAGGTTGTAGGTTGGTAAGTAAACCCGCTAAATCCCCTGGCTTATCTAAAACGGGTCCTGAAGTAAACTTAATGCCAACTTGTAGTTCATTTGCTAAAATGTGTGCCAAAGTAGTTTTTCCTAATCCGGGAGGTCCATGGAATAAGGTGTGGTCTAATGCTTCATCACGTTGTTTTGCCGCTTCAACAAAAACTTTTAAATTCTCTAAAATAGCATCTTGTCCTGCAAAATCTTCAAAACTTAATGGTCTTAATGCGCGGTCAATCTCATTTTCTTCAGGAGTAAAATACTCGTTCGTAGGATCTAAATTTTCGTTCATCTATCCAAAGATACTTCATTCTTACTTATGATTAGGTGTTGATTTGCGGGGTGTCCTTTAGAAAAGTGGTCTCATTTATTAGAGAGACAGAATATTCAGTTTTCTTTCTAAAAGAAAATACTACTTTGTATTATTCTAATTTAAGAAATTGAAACAGATAGTATTATTTAGACTTAAAAAATAAAGCTCTATTTATCTTTTATTAAACTATTAATGTTGTAACTCTTCTTCTCCTTTTTCTAAGGGAATATGTTGTGGTATAAAGTCTTCCTCAAAACCAGGTTTTGAATAATCATATGGCCATCGATGCACGTAAGGAATTTTTCCAGGCCAGTTTCCATGCATGTGCTCAACTGGAGCAGTCCATTCCAAAGTATTCGATTTCCAGGGATTCATTTCTGCTTCTTTACCATAGAACATACTGTGAATAAAATTATATAAGAAAACCAACTGAGCAGCCCCTGCTACTAATGCAAATACAGTAATCAATACATTAATATCAGCTAAATCATCAAAATAAGGAAACGCTGTATTAGTGTAATATCGTCTAGGTAAACCCGCCATACCAATAAAGTGCATTGGAAAAAAAACACCATAAGCACATACGGCTGTTACCCAAAAATGGAAGTAGCCTAAATTTTTATTCATCATTCGACCAAACATTTTTGGAAACCAGTGATATACGCCAGCAAATAAACCATAAAGTGCCGAAATACCCATTACTAAGTGAAAGTGTGCTACAACAAAATAAGTATCATGTACATTGATATCGAGAGTACTGTCTCCTAAAATAATACCGGTTAAACCACCTGTTATAAAAGTAGAAACCAAACCAATTGAAAAAAGCATTGCGGGATTTAGCTGAAGATTTCCTTTCCAAAGCGTGGTAATATAATTGAATGCTTTTACCGCGGAAGGAATGGCTATCAATAAGGTTGTAAATGTAAATACAGAACCTAAGAAAGGGTTCATTCCAGAAATAAACATATGATGTCCCCAAACAATAGTTGATAAAAATGCAATTGCTAAAATAGAAGCTACCATAGCTCGGTATCCAAAAATTGGTTTACGTGCATTAGTAGCGATAATTTCAGAAGTGATCCCTAATGCAGGTAACAATACAATATAAACCTCAGGATGCCCTAAAAACCAAAATAAGTGTTCATACAATACCGGTGATCCCCCTTGATAATGTAAAACTTCCCCTTGAATAAAAATATCTGAAAGGAAGAAAGAAGTTCCAAAACTTCTGTCCATAATTAAAAGCAAAGCTGCTGATAATAGAACAGGGAAAGAAACCACGCCTATAATTGCGGTTACAAAAAATGCCCAAATCGTTAAGGGTAAACGTGTCATACTCATTCCCTTTGTTCTAAGGTTGATGACTGTTACAATATAATTTAATGAACCCAATAGGGAAGATGCTATAAAAATTGCCATAGAAACGAGCCACAATGTCATTCCAGTTCCAGATCCTGGTTGTGCCTGTGGAAGAGCGCTAAGCGGTGGGTAGATTGTCCAACCTGCAGCTGCAGGTCCTGCCTCAACAAAAAGAGAAATAACCATAATCACACTTGACAAAAAGAACATCCAGTAGGAAATCATATTTAAAAGACCCGAAGCCATGTCCCTTGCTCCAATTTGTAATGGAATAAGAAGATTACTGAAGGTACCACTCAAGCCTGCAGTCAACACAAAAAATACCATTATTGTTCCGTGAATAGTTACTAAAGCTAAATATACATTGGGATCCATTACCCCATCAGGTGCCCATTTACCTAAAAGAACTTCGAAAATTCCAAAAGGCTGCTCTGGCCAAGCCAATTGTAAACGGAATAAAAGCGACATAGCAATTCCAATTATTCCCATGAATAAACCAGTAATCAAATATTGCTTTGAGATCATTTTGTGATCTTGACTAAATATATATTTCGTTACAAAGGTTTCTTTGTGATGATGTCCTTGATCTTCTTCATTTACTTGCGCTCCTAATATTGACATATCTTTAATTTTAAATTTTAATCTACTGAATGAATTCAGCAAAAGTTTGTTGCTCAGTTATCCATTTCTCATAATCTTTTTCAGATTCAACTACAATTTTCATTTGCATATTGTAATGGGATGCACCACATATTTTATTACATAGCAAAAGATAATCAAATTCATATGGGTCTAAGGCAACATCTCCATCTGCTAATAATTCTTTACTTTTTTCAAATCTGATTTTATTAATCTTTTTTACCTTGGTAATCATATCTGGATTTTGACGCATCCCTTCAGTAGTAGTTTTTGGGGTAAACGCAAATTCGGTAATCATTCCTGGAACACAATTCATTTGCGCCCTAAAATGTGGCATATAAGCCGAGTGTAAAACATCTTGAGAACGCATTTTAAAAATGACTTCTCTACCAACTGGTAAATGTAATTCTTGAACAACTACATCATCAAATCCGTTTGGATCTGTAGCGTCGATACCTACTAAATTTTTTCCTTCAAAATCTTGTAAAAATCGAACATTCGCATCTCCTAAAACTCCATCTTCTCCTGCGTATCTTGCTTTCCAGTTAAACTGCTGAGCATATAATTCTACAACTAACGCTTCATCATTTTCCTCAACAGTCATGATATCGGTCCATGTGTAAAGACCGTACAAGATAAGTCCTGCTAAAGTAATCACAGGTATTATAGTCCAAATCATTTCTAATACATCATTGTCTGCATAAAACAAAGCTTTTTTTCCTTTTTCACCACGGTATTTATATGAGAAATAATATAATAAAGCTTGTGTGACAGTCTGAACAAAAAAGATAAGTGCAAAAGAAATCCACATTAGCTGATCATAATCACCTCCGTGTTCTGAGGCTGCTTCAGGTAACAAAACATCACCGTAAGCCCAAAATGAATAAAGTGTTAATGCATAAATAAATATCAAGAAAGCAAGCATTAGCTTACCATTCAGGTTATTATCTTTGTTATTTGCTACTTGTGTACTAACTTTCTTTTCTTGAGATAGCTCAAATATCTTAGTTATTTGCCATAATGCAATAGCCAATAAAACAAGAACAGAAAATATCAATAAAACATTCATTTCTCTTTTTGATTAAATTTTTCAATAATGAAAGCGCTCACTTTCACCCATGTATGGATCACCTTTAGCTAATAATGGTGCTTTTGTTAACTCTTTAAATACTACAAATATGAATAACCCTAGAAAAAACATAAATCCTCCTATTTCGGCAATTCCAATAAACCATTGATCACCTACTGCTGACGGCATTATCATATTATAAATATCCATATAGTGTCCTAAAATTATAACTATACCTGCCATTATAATGAAATAGTTAGTTCGTTTAAAATCACTATTCATTAAAATTAATAGTGGGAAAATAAAGTTCATGATGACCATTCCAAAAAAAGGAAGGTTATAATCTTCAATACGTGTCATAAAATAAGTGACTTCTTCAGGAATATTTGAATACCATATAAGCATGAATTGAGAGAACCATAAATAGGTCCAAAAAACGCTAAACCCAAACATGAATTTTCCTAAATCATGAATATGGCTATCATTTACAAATTCTAAATAGCCCTTGGATTTAAGGTAAATTGTTATCAATGCAATGGTTGTTACTCCTGAAACAATCATGCTGGCAAAAACATACCATCCAAATAATGTACTAAACCAATGGGGGTCAATTGACATGATCCAATCCCAAGACATAACAGATTCTGAATAAATAAAGAATACCAGAAAAGCTGCTGATATTCTGAAGTTTTTCTTGTGATTTGAAATATTATCTGAATGATCTTGAGCCAAAGAAAATTTACGAGAAAAATACCTATAGGTTGACCAGCCTAATAAAAATAAAACAGCTCTAACAAGAAAAAAGGGTACGTTTAAATATCCAATTTTACCAGCAATTAATTTATCGTGTGCTACTACCTCAGGATCCATCCAGATGAATAAGTGATTTAAATGCATTCCCGAAAGTGCTAAAATAACAATAATTATAATCCCTCCTGGTAGCAAATAAGCGGTAATCCCTTCCATTACTCTATAAAGAACAGGAGACCAACCTGCTTGAGCAGCTCGTTGAATTGCATAAAAAGCAAGTACACCTAGAGAGATCATGAAAAAGAAAAAAGCTGCAACATAAAATGCTGCCCACGGCTTATTACTCAATTGATGAAAAAGGTGTTCATCATGGCTTGAATCATGAGAAGAGGACGCATGATCTTCTAGTTTAGAGTTCCCATGTCTTTCTGAATTAGCATGAGTATCTTTTTTATTACTTATGGAAGTGGTATTTTCATAGTGTGATTCTTCATGGCCGTCTCCATGACTTAAAGCAACCACTGTTTTGGCCTCCTCTATTGTTTTTGGTGCATTTATAAAACCATATACAAGACCCAGAAACCCAAATATCATAAAGGAAATTGATAAGTTTCTAAGTTTATTTGGAAAGGTATACATCATTAGATTTCCTTAATATTATTTAACAAGTTTATTTCTCAATTCCATAACATGCTGAGCTATTTGCCAACGCTCTTCCGCGTTAACCTGACCCGCATGTGACCCCATTGCATTCTTACCATACATTAAAACATGATAAATACTTCCTGGAGTAATTTCTCTGTCTGCATAACTAGGTACCCCTAGAAATTTCTCTCGTGTCATTAAGATTCCTTGACCATCTCCCTTGTTACCATGGCATACTGCACAGTATATTCCGTACAATTCTTTTCCATTGTCTTTATTTGCATCAGTATCCTCAATAGAGGAAATCAAATTTATTTTAGCCAATTCGTAGCCCTCATTAGTGTTAGGATAATCATAAGGCTCCCATCCTCTGGCAATGGATCCTTTCACAGGAACTTGTGCTTCAATACCATTTGCAAATGCATCAGAATCTGCATAGGTCTCATAGCCAACAGGTTCATACATATTTGGAAAATATTGATAATTAGGCCTTGAAGCGTCAGCACAAGACTGCATTAATAAAGCAAAAATCAAACACATTAAAAGAACTCTATATTTCATCTATTCTGGCTTTTCAAGGATTGATATATCTATTGCACCTGACTTTTTCAAAAGACTTGTAAGTTCTTTTTCATTATCATGAAATTCAATTTCAACTAAAAATTTATCGTCTGTAGTTAAAGGATTAGGATTTTCTGCTTTTTTGAAAGGCCACAATTTACTTCGCATATAAAAAGTAATAACCATTAAGTGAGCTGCAAAAAAGACAGTTAACTCAAACATAATCGGAACAAATGATGGCATATTCTCTAAATAAGAGAAACTTGGCTTCCCTCCAATATTTTGGGGCCAATCATCAATCATAATATATTTCATCATGACTGTTGCAACAATCAAACCAATACATCCGTATATGAAAGCCATAATAGCAAGGCGAGTTTCTTCAAGACCCATAGCCTTATCCAAACCATGAACAGGAAAAGGAGAATAAACTTCTTCAATATGAAATTTTTCTTTCCGAATGATTTTAACTGCGCTCAAAAGCACGTCATCGTCATCATAAAGTGCGTGTACAACTTTGTTACTCATGATTTCCGTCTCTTAATTTTTTATAATTATCTCCAGAAGATTTTAATATTGTCTTTACCTCTGCCTGAGCTATAACGGGGAAGGTTCGTGCATAAAGCAAAAATAAAACAAAAAAGAATCCAATGGTTCCAATAAATATTCCAATATCTACGAAGGTTGGTGAAAACATAGTCCATGAAGATGGAAGATAATCTCTATGTAATGAAGTTACAATGATTACAAAACGTTCAAACCACATTCCAATATTTACTACAATAGAAATAATGAAAGAGAACATAATACTTGTTCTTAATCTTTTAAACCACATGAATTGAGGAGAGAATACATTACAGGTCATCATTGACCAGTAAGCCCACCAATAAGGACCAGTTGCTCGATTTAAAAAGGCGTATTGCTCATATTCAACTCCTGAATACCATGCAATAAATAACTCAGTAATATAGGCAACCCCTACTATAGAACCTGTTATCATTATTACTATATTCATAAGTTCGATATGTTGAATTGTGATATAGTTTTCTAGATTAGACACTTTACGCATAATAATCAACAGCGTGTTTACCATTGCAAATCCCGAAAAAACTGCTCCAGCTACAAAATAAGGAGGAAAAATGGTAGTGTGCCATCCTGGAATTACCGATGTTGCAAAGTCAAAAGACACGATGGTATGAACTGAAAGTACCAAGGGAGTTGCTAAACCGGCTAAAACTAATGAGACTTCTTCAAAACGCTGCCAGTCTTTTGCACGGCCAGACCATCCAAAACTTAATAAGCTATAAATCTTTTTTTGAAATGGCATAACTGCACGGTCACGAATCATTGCAAAGTCAGGCAATAAACCTGTCCACCAAAAAACTAAAGAAACGGATAAGTACGTTGAAATTGCAAATACATCCCATAATAAAGGGGAATTAAAGTTTACCCAAAGGGACCCAAAAGAATTAGGAATAGGCAATACCCAATAAGCTAACCAGGGACGGCCCATATGAATAATTGGAAATAATCCTGCTTGAATTACAGAAAAAATAGTCATAGCTTCTGCAGAACGATTAATTGCCATACGCCATTTTTGTCTAAACAATAAAAGTACTGCGGAGATTAATGTTCCCGCATGTCCAATTCCAACCCACCAAACAAAGTTTGTAATATCCCAAGCCCAACCGACGGTCTTGTTAAGTCCCCAAGTTCCTATTCCAGTTGAAATGGTATAAATGATACAACCAACTCCCCATAAAAAAGCAGTTAAGGCAATTCCAAAAACAATCCACCACTGTTTATTTGCTGCTCCTTCAACAGGGGCAGCAACATCAACCGTTACATCGTGATATGATTTATTTCCTGTAACAAGCGGTTTTCTTATCGGTGCTTCGTAATGCGATGCCATATTACAATAATTCTTTTCTAAATTGTTTTATCATCTGTATTTCTTACTTTAGTCTGATACATCACATTTGGCTTTGTTCCTACAGCCTCCAGTAAATGATACATTCTTTTGTCTTCTAATAATTTTGAAACTTCGCTTTCCTTGTCATTTATATCGCCAAACACCATAGCTCCTGAATTACACGCATTAGAACAAGCGGTTTGGAAAGCTCCATCTTTAATTTCTTGTCCTTCTAATTTTGCGTCTAAAATAGTTTTTTGAGTCATTTGAATACAAAAAGAACATTTTTCCATTACTCCACGTGAGCGAACTACCACATCTGGATTTAAGACCATACGCCCTAAATCATTATTCATATGGTAATCAAACTCATCGTTTTTGTTGTAAAGAAACCAGTTAAATCGTCGAACTTTATAAGGACAATTATTTGCACAATAACGAGTGCCTACGCAACGGTTATATGCCATATGATTTTGCCCTTGTCTTCCGTGAGAAGTTGCTGCTACTGGACATACCGTTTCACAAGGCGCATGGTTACAATGTTGGCACATGACGGGTTGAAATGCCACTTGTGGATTTGTGGAAGCCTGCTCCATTTCTCCAAAAGTACTGAGTGAATCTCCAATTCCAGAGATTGCGTCTTTTGTGTCATTGTCTCCCTCAAAACTTGATTCTGAAGAATAATAGCGGTCAATCCGAAGCCAGTGCATATCACGTGACTTTCTAACTTCCGCTTTTCCAACAACGGGAACATTATTTTCTGCATGGCATGCAATAACACATGCTCCACAACCCGTACATGAATTTAAATCAATCGATAAATTGAAATGATGTCCAATACTTCTATCGAATTCTTGCCACATATCGACTTCAGGTGAAGTAACATCAAATTCCATATGATTTTTAGATACTTGTGGCATTGCATTCCAATACTTTTTATCTTTAGTATTGAAAACCTCTAGGGTAGTTTCTTTTATAATATCGCCACGCCCCATTAGAGTATTGTGAAGCTGTACACAGGCAAACTCATGTTCTCCCTCCACTTCTTTGATTTCTACAGCTTGCATTTTTTGAAAATCTTCATAAACAGAATAAGCATTTACTCCAGTTTGCATCTCAGGCTTTAATCCCATTCGAGCCCCATAACCAAATGATAAGCCAGCTGTACCATTCGCTTGACCTGGTTGAATAATTACAGGAACTTTGAGAGTTTTAGCACCAACAGTTATTGAGGCATAACTTCCATTCAATGCACCATTTGCAGTATTTGTATTTTTTAAGCCCAAAGCATCAGCATCGGACATAGAAAGGGTTAAATAATTATCCCAACTAACACGTGTAATTGGATCAGGAAATTCTTGTAACCATGGATTGTTAGCCTGCTGACCGTCTCCCATTCCTGTTTTAGTATATAAAACTAAACTCATCGCTGGAGAAGTTGCAGTACGGAGTAAATTAGCATTTAATCCTGAAAAATCAGCTATGCTATTTTGAAAAGAAAGTTTTTTAGAGAAGTAACCGTTGTGTAAGGCAGTATTCCATGAGCTTGAGCCTAAAACTGACTCTTTCCAATAAGCCTTAATAACATCATAATATTTTACATTTTGACCGGCCAATTTCAATAATACATCCTGAAATTGTTGGGTGTCAAATAAAGGACGAATTGTAGGTTGAGCTAAGGCAAAGTGCCCAGCTTTCATTTCATAATCTCCCCATGACTCAAGAAAATGTGGTATTGCTGCAATAAATTGTGCCGAATTAGCAGTTTCATCTTTTTTAGAGGCAAAGGCTAATGAAAATTCAAGCTTTTTAATAGCCTCTCCTAAAATAGATCCGTTAGCATAAGTAAAAACTGGATTAACGCCAACAGTAATAAGTCCTTTTATTGTTCCATTTTCAATTTCTTTAAATACTTTTTGAACAGAAGCTGTATTTCCTTGACGGATTAACTTCGGACTAAAGGGCTGAAATGCTTTACTTTTTAGTAATGTATTAATTGCTAATACTATACTTTGTGCAGTTTCATCCTCAATGCCTGAAACTAAAACACCTTTTACACCAGCTGCTTTTAAACGATTTACTGCTTTGTCCGCATTCTTTTTTAAGGAAGGTGAAAGATTGGAGCTAGGAGAACTTCCCTTGATACTGTCATAAATATAAGCGAGAATATTTTTATGTTCTGCTGGTGTACATGGTACTCTATGGTCTGCATTTGCTCCAGACAACGACATGTTGGATTCAAACTGAATATGCCATGACATTTCTGCTTTACCATTATCACCTTTGGGTATTCGCGATTTTGCATAACCACCCTCAAAACCTCCTCCTTGCCAATCTCCTAATATATCAGCATCAATAGAAACTAAAACTTTAACTTTTGAAAAGTCGTAATCTGCAAGACCTCTAATACCATAATGTTTTTCATAAGCATTTAATGCAGTATCTGAAGATATTGCGTCATATATCACATGTTTTACGTTAGGAAATGCAGCAACAAAATCATTGATAATTTTGTGAGACGTTGGACTAGCAAGTGTTGGAGTCATTAATACAACTTCTTTATTTGTAGCTGATAAAGCTTTTAACATTGCTCCTGTTTGCAAGTATAAGTTGTCCCAGCTTAACTCTTCTCCATTAGCCTCCGGCCCCTGAAGACGCAATCTATCATAAAGGGACAAAACTGAAGCATGTACTCGTGCATTAGCGTAACCCATAATGGGTGCATCAGGATTACTTTCTACCTTAATTGGTCTTCCTTCTCTGGTTTTAATTAAAATACTACCAAAATCAAAACCATCGGCAATTGTTGTTGCATAATAATTTGGCACACCTGGTCTAATTTGTTCGGGTTGTAATACATAAGGAACAGATTTAATTACAGGGCCCTCACAGGCTGCAAGAGTTGCAGCAGCGGTACTAAAACCAACATATTTGAGAAAGTCTCGACGAGAAGTACTACTTTCCTCTAACGTTTTTTCATCCGTTAAAAAATCCTCTGGAAGTTTGGAAACAAATTCATTTTGTTCCAACTTTTTAACCACTTCATTACCAGGGTTAAGTTGATCAATATTTTTCCAGTACGTTTTATTTGAAGCCATAAATCTTTCTTAATCACATTTTAATAGTGACATTTCCCACATTCTAAACCGCCCATTTGAGCAACTGTCAATTTTTCTACTCCATATTTCTTAGAAAGCGACTCATGAATTTTAGAGTAATATTCATTACTTTCAGTTTTCACGTTTGTTTCTCTATGACAATTGATACACCAACCCATTGTTAAAGGTGAATATTGATACATAATTTCCATTTCCTCAACAGGCCCGTGACATTTTTGACATGCAATTTCACCGACCTCAACATGTTGTGCATGGTTAAAATATACGAAATCAGGTAAGTTATGAATGCGGATCCACTTAACGGGTTGAGTTTCGCCGGTATACACTTGATTAGTTTCATCCCAACCTACAGCTGAGTATAATTTTTTTATTTCTTTGGTGTAAAAATCTTTAGTGTATCCGTTTTCTAAATCCTCTTCCCCATTGTATTCAGCAATATTCATATGACAATTCATACATACATTTAAAGAAGGTATTCCTGAGTGTTTGGATACGCGTGCAGAGGAATGGCAATATTTACATTCTATTTGATTTGCGCCCGCATGAATTTTGTGCGAATAATGAATTGGCTGAACAGGCATATATCCCTGGTCAACTCCAACTTGCATAAAAAATCCATAAACAAAATAAGCGCTACTTAGTAGAAGTAAAACTACACTAACCATTATCAAAAATTGATTTTGAACAAACGCAAGCCAAATAGGTGTTCTTTTTGGTTTTGCTGGAGGTGTTATGTCAACACCACTAGCTGCTGCAATACGAATTAATGTTTTTTGAACCAAAAACAACATTATAACAAGAACTAAAAACACTAATGATAAAGCAACTAATATCAGTGTATTGCTAATATCTGAAGAAGATTCTGTGATTGCAACAGGGGCGCCTGGAACTATAACAGGAGCTGGTGGGGTAAAGTCAGTATAAGAAATAATGTTATCAATATCAGTTTCAGATAATTGAGGAAATGAGGTCATTACAGAACCGTTGTATTCTTCATAAATAGCAACAGCTTGTGCATCACCAGATTTAACCATGGCAGTACTATTTTTTATCCAGCTATATAACCACTCTCTATCATATTTTTCAGAAACACCTTTTAGTGCTGGGCCAACAGCACGCTTATTAATCTTATGACATGCCGCACAATTTGCATTAAACAGTTTTTTCCCTGATTGAATTGATGTATCGTCTTGAGCAACAAGATTAAAAGAAGTAAAAAGACTTGTTAAGAATAATAAAAAAAATGTAAAGGAATTTATGTATCTAATGATATTTAATCTAACTGAATTAAGTAAAGTTTGGTCCAAATTTTTTTATCTAAAATCAAGTACAAAAATAAGTCATAGAGTCCTTTTTTAACACTTTAGAAAATAAGATTTTTATAATTTATAATTATTCTAAATAAGGATATAGTTCTGTTAAATTAAGTGGTTCTAAAAATAAAATTTTGTTTTTTTGTATAATGGAAACATTTTCTCTTAAAGCCCTTTATTTACTATTCTTTTTTGGAATTAGTTTTATTTCTTATTCACAGGAGGGGAAAATTAACATTAAACAAAATCCTAAAATAGACAGCTTGTTAAACAAGAAAATTGAGTTAGATCGTGACCGATATTCCAAAGAACACTTTACACTTCAACTGTATTATGGCAATCTGAAACAAGCGAATGAAACTTTAAATATTTTTGAGCTAAAATTTCCAGATATACCCGCTGAATTGATCTTCGAAACCCCAAACTATAAAGTACATGCAGGAATTTTCAAAAATAAAATAAAAGGCTTAAAAACCCTTGATATGTTAAAACAAACTTTTCCTTCAGCTTTTCTTTTAATTAAAAGAACTCCCTAAAGAGATTTTTTAACAGCTATTTCCTGGAATCCTTCAATAACATCATCAATATTAATGTCATTGTAATTTTTAACTTGGAGTCCGCAGTCATATCCTTTCGCAACTTCTTTAGCGTCATCCTTAAATCTTTTCAAGGAAATAAGAGACCCAGTATGGACAACAACTCCTTCTCTAATAACACGAATTCCACAATTTCTTAGAATTTTGCCTGTAGTGACCATACAACCTGCTATTGTTCCAATTTTAGAAATTTTAAAGGTTTCACGAATTTGCGCAGTACCAGTAATTTCCTCACGCATCTCCGGAGAGAGCATACCTTCCATAGCATCTTTGATATCATTTATCGCATCATAGATAATGGAGTATAATCGAATATCAATTTCTTCTTTATCTGCTACCATTCTTGCGTTCCCCATTGGACGTACATTAAATCCAATTACGATAGCATCTGAAGCAGATGCTAAAAGAACATCCGATTCAGTAATTGCACCAACTCCTTTATGAATAATATTAATTTCAATTTCGCTCGTTGATAATTTTTGTAAAGAATCGATCAAAGCTTCAACGGAACCATCAACATCTCCTTTTAAAATAATATTTAACTCTTTAAAGTCTCCCAAGGCAATTCGTCTTCCAATTTCATCAAGAGTTATATGCCGCTGAGTACGAACACTTTGCTCTCGAATCAACTGAGTTCGTTTCGCTGCAATTTGCTTTGCTTCTTTTTCATCTTCTAAAATCAAAAAGTTGTCTCCCGCTTGTGGAGCTCCGTCTAAACCTAAAACTGAAACTGGAGTTGCAGGAGGCGCTTCAGTTAAATTAACACCACGTTCATTAACAATAGCCTTTACCTTACCGCTATGTTTGCCTGCAAGCATATAGTCTCCCATTTTAAGGGTCCCGTTTTGAACTAAAACTGTTGAAACATATCCTCGCCCTTTATCTAGGAACGCTTCGACAACTGTTCCGCGAGACTTCCTTATGGGATTTGCTTTTAACTCAAGGAGTTCTGCCTCTAATAATACTTTTTCTAAAAGTTCATTAACGCCAATCCCCTTTAATGCAGAGACATCATGAGATTGAATTTTACCTCCCCATTCTTCTACCATCAAATTCATTCCAGCAAGAGCTTCCTTTATTTTGTCTGGATTGGCATCAGGTTTATCGATTTTATTTATGGCAAATATAATAGGCACACCTGCTGCTTGTGCGTGGCTAATCGCTTCTTTTGTTTGTGGCATAATATCATCATCTGCTGCAACAACAATAATAGCAATATCTGTAACCTGTGCGCCTCGAGCACGCATTGCTGTAAATGCTTCGTGTCCTGGTGTATCTAAAAAAGTTATTTTTTGACCATTTTCTAAAGTCACTCCGTATGCGCCAATGTGTTGAGTGATTCCTCCAGACTCTCCAGCTATAACATTTTCTTTTCGAATGTAATCAAGTAAAGATGTTTTTCCATGATCAACATGTCCCATTACCGTTACAATTGGAGCGCGAGGTACTAAATCTTCTTTTAAATCAACTTCGTCGATTATATTATCTTCTAAATCAGCTTTTTCAAAAGATACTTCATAACCAAATTCATCTGCTACGATACTTAAGGTTTCTGCATCCAAACGTTGATTCATTGTGACCATAATTCCAAGACTCATACAAGCTGAAATAATTTCAGTAGAACTAATATCCATCATAGTTGCAACCTCTCCAACCGTAATAAATTCAGTAACTCTGAGTAACTTACTATCCGCCTCGATCTGCGCCATTTCCTCTTCAGTATTCTGACGGTGTTGCACACGTTTATCTCGACGATATTTAGCTCCTTTGGATTTATTAGATTTACCCTGAAGTTTCTCAAGGGTTTCTCTAATTTGTTTCTTGACGTCTTCTTCTGAGGGCTCTTCTTTTTTGACAACTTCTTGCCTTGGGCCTCTTCGACCGTTTTGCCTTCCAACATTATTAGTATTTCTAGAATTATTCCCTGATTTTGGATTTGGAGAGGGCTTTACATCTTTACTAATACGTTTTCGCTTTTTTTTGCGAGCATCTTCTACTGTTTTCTCTTTTTTGTTTACTTCCTCTAGATTAATGGTCTGGCCAGTTTTCTTTGGCCCGGATAATTTTTGATATTGAGTTTTTAAAGTTTCATTTTTTAATTCACCTTCATCTGGGATAGGACTATCAACTTGGGTTACTTTATTAACATCGTCAGAAGCTTTTGGTGAATCGGTTAACGAAGAAATTTCAATTTTCGGGTTTTCATCCGGGAGAAAATCCTCTTTAACCTCAGGAGTGACTATCTGCTTTTTAACTTCAGTTTTAGAGGGAGTCAAAATATTTTTTTGCTTTTTGCTTTTATCTTGCTTTTCCTTACCACCTAGAAAATCTAAATCAATCTTACCCAGTGTTTTTGGTTTTTCAATGGCGATTCGATTGGATTTATGTTCTTCTCTCTTGGCAATTTGATCTAAACGATCCTGCTCTTTTTTCTCTTGGATAATTCGCAAGTCCTCTTTTTCTTTGCGTTTTTCTTCGCTTACCTCATGTGATGCATCTTTTTTAGATTTATCTGTTACGAATTCGTCTAAAAGTGTATTATACACCTCGGTTGTGATTTTTGTGGTTGGACGAGCTTCAACATCCATTCCTTTTTGAGCTAGAAATTCGACAGCACGGTCTAAGGAGATATTTAATTCCCTTAAAACTTTATTTAATCGAAAACTCGGTTTGTCAGCCATATATTAATTTCTATTTACAAAAATAACAATAATTTTTGCAGTCTATTCTTCAAATTCTTCCTTAAGGATCCTAAATACTTCATCAACAGTCTCTTCTTCAAGATCTGTACGCTTAATTAAATCTGCCTTTTCAAGTTCTAAAATACTTTTGGCGGTATCTAGGCCCACCTTCTTGAACTCCTCAATGATCCATCCCTCAATTTCATCGCTAAATTCTTTTAATTCAATATCCTCTTCTGCTCCTTCTCTAAAAACATCAATCTCATAACCAGTTAATTTTCCAGCTAATCTAATATTTGCTCCCCCTCTACCAATAGCTTTCGATACTTCTTCGGGATTCAAAAACACCTCTACTCGTTTGGTTTCCTCATTAATTTTTAATGAATTGACTTTAGCTGGGCTTAAAGCACGAGCAATAAATAGCTGCAAATTATTTGTGTAATTGATTACATCAATGTTTTCATTCCCTAATTCACGAACGATTCCGTGAATCCGAGACCCTTTCATCCCCACACAAGCCCCTACCGGATCAATCCGATCATCATAGGAATCTACAGCAACTTTCGCTTTTTCACCAGGTATACGAACCGCTTTTTTGATAGTAATAAGTCCATCGAAAACCTCCGGTATTTCTTGTTCAAATAATTTTTCCAAGAAAAGAGGTGAAGTTCTTGAAAGAATTATTCTAGGCTTATTTCCCCTTAATTCAACAATTTCAATAATCCCTCTTACATTATCTCCTTTTCTAAAAAAATCGCTTGGAATTTGTCTGTCTTTAGGTAATATAATTTCATTACCATCATCATCAAGAAGAATAATCTCTCTGCTTCTTATATGGTGAACTTCCGCAGTGTATAAATCACCTTCACGATCTTTAAATTGTTTAAAAATGGTGGTACTATCGTGTTCAAATATTTTAGCAACAAGATTTTGTCTCAAATATTGAATTGTTCTTCGACCCAAATCTACCAACTTCACTTCTTCAGAGACATCCTCTCCCACTTCAAAGTCTGGCTCAATCAGGCGCGCTTCTTTGAGGGTAATTTCTTGGTTTGGATCTTCTACCATATCATCTTCAACAACTATACGATTTCTCCAAATTTCTAAATCCCCTTTATCAGGATTAATGATGATGTCAAAGTTTTCATCTGACCCAAATTTACGTTTTAATGTATTTTTAAATACATCTTCTAAAATCACCATAAGGGTTACCCGATCAATTAATTTGTCATCTTTAAATTCTGAAAAAGAATCAATTAAGGCTAAATTTTCCATATTCAACTATTTTCTATTTGACAAGTACTTTCGAGATGCTAATTTCATCATACGAAAGTGTTTTCTGTTTTGTTACTGTTATTTTTCCTTTTCCTACCGGCTTTGCCTCTCTTTGCTTCCACTCTAAAGTAAAAGCTTCGTTACTCGCAGCAGTTAATGTTCCTTCTAGGGTACTGACTTCAGACAAATCCACCCGTAATTTTCGCCCAATATTTTTTATGTATTGCCTGCTGTTTAAAAGCGGGCTTCCGACTCCCGCAGAGGCAACCTCAATTGAGAAATCATATTCCTCACGGTCTAAATTATGTTCAATTGCTCTGCTAATATTCATGCAATCCTTGAGGGTTACTCCCTGATCACCATCTAATGTGATATTAATACTATTGTCGCTTCCTATTTTTAAATCTATAAGAAATAACGATTCATCATCTCTTAGAGCAGCTTCCAATAATGTCTCAACTTTTGAACGAAAATTCATACAAAAAAAAAGGGGACTTATAGTCTCCTCAAATATTATTAGTTTGATAATTTTGGCAAATATATGAATTTTACAATATAATATTACGCTTTTTTCCTGTTTTTTTCGCCTTTAAATCTCAGCTCAATGCTGACTTAAAGTGAGTTAAAACTGACTAATATTTTAACTCATGGATTTTTCAAAATTCAATTTTCTTCAAGAAAAACAGATCAGTGATTCTCCACCTCCAATGATATAAAATATCCCAGAAATCAATAAAGCCTTTTAGTTTGAATTACTGATGAAATATTACTTAATTTTGGAGTCTATGAAATTTGAAAAACGTACTTCTGGAATTCGTTTTACCAAACACAATTCAAAGATACAGTCCCCTTTTGAACGTCTTTTTGAGATTTTCAAAGAGTTAATTACTCATACTTCTGGCGATTTTGATGAAGCCATTGACTGGTTGCGTGAATTAGACAAAGAATACCACTTAACAACAGAGGACTATACTATTGCTGATTTTATTGAAGAACTCAAAAACAAATCTTTTATAGAACCTAAAAAAGGAACTGGAGGAAAAGGAGATGGTTTTTCATTAACTGCAAAAACTGAAAAATTACTCAGAGAACATGCTTTAAATCAAATATTCGGACAGTTAAAAAAAACAGGCTCTGGAAATCATAAAACAAATAAAGCTGGCCAAGGGGAAGATAATACTGGAGAATTTAAAGCCTATCAGTTTGGAGATGGATTAGAAAAAATAGCTATCACCGAAAGCATCAAAAATGCTCAAATTAGAGCCATGGGTAATGATTTCTCTCTTCAAAATGATGATTTGGTAATAGAAGATTCTTTCTTCAAAACTCAGATGAGTACTGTATTAATGATCGACATCAGTCATAGCATGATACTCTACGGTGAAGATCGAATTACTCCGGCAAAAAAAGTCGCTATGGCATTAGCTGAACTCATCACAACCCGATACCCAAAAGATACCCTTGATATTTTAGTGTTTGGCAATGATGCTCGTCCTATCGCAGTAAAAGACATTCCATATTTGGAAGTGGGTCCTTATCACACTAATACGGTTGCGGGACTTGAATTAGCAATGGACATGCTCAGACGAAAAAAGAACACCAACAAACAAATTTTCATGATAACCGATGGAAAGCCCAGTTGCCTCAAGCTTCCAGATGGATCCTACTACAAAAATAGTGCAGGACTTGACGAAACCATCGTCGAAAAATGTTACAATATGGCGCAACAAGCTAAAAAAATTCACATCCCCATTACTACATTCATGATTGCTCAAGATCCTTACCTAAAACAATTTGTTAGAGAATTTACAGCTGCAAATCAAGGGAAAGCATTTTTTACTGGATTAAAAGGTTTGGGTGAAATGATTTTTGAAGACTATGAAAAAAACAGAAAAAAACGCTTAGAATAAATCGACTATAAACAATGAATATAAAAGAAAATACTACACTAGGTGCCTTAAAAAAAAGTGATTATACTCCTCAAACCATTCAAGAAGAGATGGCAAAAAATCTTCGAATGAAGTTGAAGAAGGGAATTACAACGTTTGATGGGTTAATTGGTTATGAAAACACAGTTATTCCAGATATCGAACGTGCCATACTCTCAAGTCATAATATAAATTTACTAGGTTTGCGAGGTCAAGCCAAGACTCGTTTGGCTCGTCAAATGACACAACTACTTGACGAATGGGTTCCTATTGTTAAAGGTTCTGAAATCAATGATGATCCGTTGGATCCTATTAGTAACGATGCTAAAGAACAAATCGTTAAATTAGGTGACAAAACCCCAGTGAGTTGGCTTCATAGAGATGATCGTTTTTTCGAAAAATTGGCAACCCCGGATGTTACTGTGGCTGACTTAATTGGAGATGTAGATCCTATCAAAGCATCAAATCTAAAACTTTCTTATGCAGATGAACGGGTTATTCATTTTGGAATGATTCCTAGAGCACATCGATGTATATTTGTTTTAAATGAACTTCCCGATCTTCAAGCCCGAATTCAAGTTGCTTTATTTTCTGTACTTCAAGAAAAAGAAATTCAAATCCGTGGTTTTAAATTACGTCTTGCAATTTCACCACAACTAATTTTTACTGCAAACCCTGAAGACTATACCAATAGAGGAAGCATAGTTACTCCATTAAAAGATAGAATCGGTTCGCAAATTTTAACCCATTACCCACATAATAGATCAATTGCAAAAGCAATTACTACTCAAGAAGTAAAAATTAGTGATCTTCAAAAAGAGTGCATTAATATTCCTGAATTGGCAAGAGAAATTATTGAACAGATTGGGTTTGAAGCTAGAAAAAGTGAATATGTAGATTCTAAAAGTGGGGTAAGTGCCCGAATGAGTATTACGGCCATGGAAAACTTAATAAGCACGGCTGAAAGAAGACTTTTGATTAGTGGAGATATTAAAACGAGTATACGTTTGGTTGACTTTTTAGGAATAATTCCTTCTATCAACGGGAAAATTGAATTGGTTTATGAAGGAGAGCAAGAAGGTGCGGAACAGATTTCTTATCACTTAATCTCTGAGTCAATTAAAACTCTTTTTCCTGACTTTTTCCCCAAAATTGAAAAACTTGAAAAACAAGATGAAGAAGGTCCCTATGACGACCTTTTGGGTTGGTTTTTTCAAGATAACCAATTGTTTCTAGAAGATACATTAACAGAAAAAAAGTATCAAAAAACTTTAAAAGAAATTGCCGGAATTGAATCAATTATTAAAAAATATCAACCTGAATGTAAGCCCGAGGACCACTATTTTATGATGGAATTTCTATTGTGGGGATTGGAAGCATTTAAGAAATTAAATAAGTACAGAACCATGGAAGGATTCCAATTTAAGGATTCTTTGGGTAGCTATATTAGTGGATTATAATTTAAACTTTCAGATAAATGTTTTTGGTTTAAGTATCCAAAATTAACTGATGTTTTGGGTGAGTATAACGTAAAATTAAAAAAACCCCTCTATAAAGGGGTTTTTTATTTGCTGTTGTTGGCCCACTAGGGCTCGAACCTAGACTCTTCGGTACCAAAAACCGACGTGTTGCCAGTTACACCATGGGCCAAAAGCGTGGCAAA
>MEHZ011509353.1_pt1 | contig 32665 bp, 26 predicted proteins | sample 897221 | NCBI WGS metagenome assembly MEHZ01 (sample SAMN05514161, study PRJNA337945) | marine metagenome | isolation source: marine surface water | place: Arctic Ocean | collected 2007-12-13 | reverse complement strand
AATATAATTACTCTTAAAGGTATTACCGGAACTCCATCTGTAAAAGTAAGTGGAGTCATAAATGATACTGAGGCAAGTGAAGCTTCCAAAAAATTAAGAAAAGCTTGGCTTAAGAACTAAATTATAACATTTAACACTTGATATAATTCACTATAATTTATATTATGTAAAATAGAATTTTATTCAATGTATTTTTAAATTGTATATTCATATGATATTTAATAACAATATGAAAATTTTAAAAAGAATTTTAGTACTACTTCTCATTTTAATTGGAATCGTAGGAATATTTTTAGTTTATAGTTTATATATAAATCCTAAAAGTCCTTTAGGGCATGCTGAGTATAAAAATGGTGAAATTGAGATTGATATTCGCTATTATCGTCCCTTTAAAAACGATCGTTTAATCTTTGGCTCTAAATCAGATAATGCACTTGTTCCATATGGAGAATACTGGCGTTTGGGCGCTAATTTGACAACTAAGATGAAAATAAATAAAGTGATAAGCTTTGGAGGAAGATCTTTAGAAGCCGGCACTTATGGTTTGTACGCTTATCCTGAAAAAAAAAATTGGATGGTGATAATCAATACTAAAACAGGTGGAATTAGTTTTTCCGAACCTAATCCTGATGGTGTGATTATGAAAATAAATATTGCTACCCAATCTTTAGAGGTACCATTGGAACAATTTACCATTGATTTTATAGATAATTACCTAAGAATGCGATGGGATTCAACTCAAGTAACCATTCCCATTAATTAATGAGTAAATTTTTCAAATCACTTTATCGCCTTTTAAAAGCGACTATCGTTATTCTTTTTTTAGGAGGAGTAACCTATTACTGCATTGATAAAATCCAGGAAAAGAACAATTTGATGGACATAGAGGAGTATAGTCCTAAATCTAGTTTGGTAGTACCTAAAAACCTGGTTAAAAGAGCTAAATACCCTTTTATAGATGTTCACAACCATCAATTTGACATGCCCGTTAAAGATCTTTCCAAATTGGTAACAGAAATGGACAGTCTCAATATGGCATTTATGATCAACTTAAGTGGTTTTAGAGGGCTTTACCTCCGCAAATCCCTTGAGAACATAAGAGAGAATGCTCCTACTCGATTTGGTCTGTTTCTCAATGTAGATTTTGAAACCATTGATGATTTAGATTTTGCTGAAAAGCAAGTTGCACTTATAGATTCTGCGGTAGCAGCTGGGGTAATGGGACTAAAAGTTTATAAATCTTTGGGTTTGACCGACAAAGACAATAAGGGTAATCGCATTTCGGTAAACGATCCTCGCTTGGCACCGATCTGGGATGCTTGTGGAGCAAATAATATTCCCGTACTTATTCATACAGGGGAACCCAGGTCCTTCTGGAAACCAAAAGATAAATATAATGAACGCTGGCTTGAATTAAGACAAAAACCAAACCGCTATCGGGACCCAGCCACAAACCCTTCTTTTGAAGAAGTGATTGCTGAACAACATGCAATTTTTAATAACCATCCAAAAACTACTTTTATTAATGCTCATTTAGGTTGGATGGGAAATGATCTAGATCAACTGGGTCATCATCTGGACCAATATCCTAATGTAATGACCGAAATCGGTGCAGTACTGGCAGAGTTGGGACGTCAGCCAAAACGTACCCATCAATTTTTCGTGGACTATCAAGATCGAATTTTGTTTGGGAAGGATAGTTATAAGGTAAGCGAATATTTCACCTATTTTAGGGTCTTAGAAACGAAAGACGAGTATTTTGAATATTACAGAAAAAGACATGCTCACTGGAAAATGTATGGTTTGGGCCTCCCCGACTCTATCTTGCAAAAACTGTATTATAAAAATGCACTTCGCCTTTTTCCAACCATTGATTCAACCCGTTTTAAAAATTAGATTATGTTATTAGTTAATACCCCTACTTTTCCAAATAAAACCATTACGGAAACTTTTGGAATTGCACGTGGAAGTACAGTTCGTGCACGAAATGTAGGTCAGGATATTTTTGCTGGACTTAAGAATCTCATTGGGGGAGAGATTAGTGAATATACTAAGCTTCAATCGCAGTCGCGTGAGCAAGCACTTCAGCGTATGGTTGAGGACGCTGAAAAAATGGGTGCTAATGCTATTGTGAATGTTCGTTTGACCACTTCAATGGTCATGCAGGGGTGCTCTGAGATTTTAGCATACGGTACAGCAGTTACTGTTGAATAGATGTAACTATTTTTTTGGGTACTGTACTTCTTATTTATTTCATTTTTAAACGCGTTGAGGACAAGAAAAAAGAAAATTGTAAGGTTCGTAAAAATTAATTTTTAACTCCTAAAAACACATTCACACCCTTAGGAATTGGATTTCCTGTCGTTCTTCTGAAACTCACTATTTGTCCCGTATGGTAGATGGCATCTTGAAGGGGTCCATTCATTAAATTCCAAACAGGGAAGCTAGAAATCTTTCCCTGTCGATCAAAAACAACTTTCATTTGTGACACCTCTTCTTCAGTTGCAAGAATTAATTTTTCCGAAGCTATACTAAGTAGTGATAATGTAGCTTTTCGCAACGCTTTATATCCATTAGGAATCTCTTGCATGGGTCTTGGATTGGCTGAATTTTCAGTAGTATTTTTAATCACCATAGCCAACCCATAAATATGCTGTAATGTTTCCAAAGTTGACTGTGCTTCTTCAGTTGGACGATATTTTAAATCTTTCAATGTAAGTCCTTCTGTCGCCCAGTAATAGCGAAAACCTAAACCTTGAATCATTCTCGTTAAGGTGTTGGCTGTAGTGATTTCTTCTGGTGCTGTTGGAATGAAAGAGAAAGGAAGTGGTTCTTGTGCCATAATTTGAATTGTAGTGAGAGCTACTAAAATGAAGTTTCGCATTATATGAATTAAAATTCTAAATTAAGTATTTTTGGATTGTAAAACACCCATTATGGATAAGAAACTCAACAGTCTTGATGCTCTAGCAGGAATTAAATTTGATCACCTAACTCCTGATTATGAGCCTCTTATGGATCCTTCTCCCGAAATTATCAAACAAGTTTTGGAAGCCCACTTTAGTAATAAAGGACGTGCAGGTAAAACGGTTACATTAATAAAAGGTTTTGAAGGTGATATTAAGGATTTAAAGGCTTTAGCAAAAACATTGAAAAACGCTGTGGGTGTTGGCGGAACCGTTAAGGACGGAGAAATTATTATTCAAGGAAACTACCGAGATGCATTAATCTCCCTTTTAACTGAGATGGGTCATCACGTAAAGCGTGTGGGAGGTTAATTCTTTTACCAGTCTATAGTAGTTTTTCCTCTTTCTTTTAGATAAGCATTGGATTGACTGAAATGTTTATTTCCAAACCAAAACCCTCGATTAGCGCTTAACGGAGAAGGATGTCCTGTGGTTAAAACCAAATGTTTCTTGGTATCAATATATTTTTCTTTTTGCTTAGCAAATCCTCCCCAAAGTAGGAAAACTAAACCCTCTTTTTTTTCGGACAGCTTCTTGATTATTACATTAGTAAAAGTTTCCCATCCTTTTTTTTGGTGACTTCCAGCCTCCCCTTCTCTTACCGTTAAGGTAGTATTTAGCAACAAAACTCCTTGCTTAGCCCAGCGTTTTAGATTTCCACTTTTTGGATATGGGATTTTTAGATCATTTTCGATTTCCTTAAAAATATTGATCAAAGAAGGAGGGTGCTTAATATCCTTTGGAACAGAGAAGGATAATCCCTGGGCTTGCCTAATCCTGTGATAAGGGTCTTGACCTAGTAGAATAATTTTCACCTTCTCGAAAGGACAGTGTTTAAATGCATTAAAAATTTGGTTTTTGGGAGGGTAACAGCGGTGTATTGAATATTCTGTTTTAAGAAAAGCAGTCAATTGTTGAAAATAAATACTTTCAAATTCGGTCTGCAAGGGTTTTTCCCAGCTGGAATGTATCTGCAACGTCATGAATTTATTACTTTTGCCAAGGCTAAGTTAAAAAAATAAAATGGCAAAAATTCCAAAAAAAACCTTAGAAGATCTGGAGTATTTTGAAGTACTCCGGCAATGTTCGGGCTTTGCCATTACACCTCTTGGAAAAGAAGCCTGTCTTGCAATTAATCCGGTTACTGATGAAAATCAATTAGTAGATGATTTAAATGCTGTGTCTGAATTTAGGTCATCTTTTGAGAATGAAAATCGTATTCCGAATCATGGCATTGAACCCTTAACATCCATTTTTTCTCTTTTAAGTATTGAGAATAGTGTGTTGGATATTTCTGTTTTTCGGGTAATAGCAACAAACACAGAGATAACTAATGTTTTGCTCCATTTTTTTAATAAATTTAAAACGTACTATCCTGTACTTTTCGGATATACAGAAAGTTTATACATTGATAAAGAAATTAAAAAGACCATCGACGGAGTGATTGATCGTTTTGGCGAAGTTCATAATAATGCTTCTGATTCCCTTTACCTCACTCGAAAGGAAATTCAGCGACTACGCTCTAAAATCAGTAGTAGTTTCAATAAATCTTTGAGTCAGTATCAAGGAGCCGATTATTTAGATGATATTCGAGAGTCGATCGTTGATAATCGCCGAGTTTTGGCAGTTAAAGCTATGCATAGGCGTAAAGTAAAGGGTGCTATCATGGGTAGTTCTAAAACCGGAAGCATTGTTTTCATTGAACCTGAGACAACCAATGCTCAAAACCGAGAATTGCAAAACCTTTTGTTTGAAGAAGGAGAAGAAATAAAAAAAATATTAAGTCAACTAACTGATTTTTTTCGGCCCCACCTTCCATATTTAAGAGCGCAACATCAATTTTTATTACTCCTGGATATTGTTTATGCTAAAGCGCGATATGCTCAAGAAATTGATGCTATTCTACCTGAAATTAATAAAAAGAAAAGAAGTATACAATACAAGAAAGCTTATCACCCCTTGCTTTTACAATCCCATCGCCTTGAAGATAAAGAAACTTATCCGCAGGATATCTATTTACACCCTGAAAAGCGAATAGTAGTAATTTCTGGGCCAAACGCTGGAGGAAAAAGTATTACTTTAAAAACTGTAGGCTTACTCCAGTTAATGCTCCAAAGCGGAATGTTAATTCCAGTTCATGAATCAAGTAAAGCTTGTCTTTTTGAGCAAATATTAACAGATATTGGAGATAATCAGTCCATAGAAAATCAATTAAGCACCTATTCTTACCGCCTGAAAAATATGAAGTATTTCTTGCGCAAATGCAACGCCAATACCTTGTTTTTAATTGATGAGTTTGGTACTGGTTCAGACCCTGAATTGGGAGGTGCTCTAGCAGAAGTGATTTTGGAAGATTTTTATGAGCGTGACGCTTTTGGAATTATTACCACTCATTACTCAAATTTAAAAGCGTTAGCCAATGAACTTCCTTATATGGTTAATGCAAATATGCAATTTGACAACAAAACCCTTGAACCTGTTTATAATCTGATGATGGGAGAAGCGGGAAGTTCCTTCACTTTTGAAGTAGCTCAGAAAAATGGACTCCCCTATAGTCTCATCAATCGTGCAAAGAAGAAAATTGAAAGAGGAAAAGTTCGCTTTGACGCCACAATAGCCAAATTACAGAAAGAACGTTCAAAAATGATGAAAACGGGAGAGTCATTGAAAGAAAAAGAAACCAAAGCCGCTGAAGAAAGTGAGCGCATGGAAGAAATGAATGTTAAGCTTAAGGCTAAATTGGTTAGTTACCAAGAGTTGTTTGATCATAACCAACGTATGATTGTATTGGGTAATAAAATCAACGATATCGCAGAACGGTTTTTCGAAAGCAACAAGAAGCGTCCAATGATAGCGGAATTACTTCGCACTATTGAAGCTGAGAATGCAAAGCGTAAACGTAAAAATGTTTCGGTGGCAAAAAACGAACGTGAAATCAAAAAACAACTTAACGAAGAAGTTAAGAAAGAATTAGTGGTTGTTCGTAAAGAAAAGAAGAAACAAAAAAAACTTACCCCTGCTAATAGTGAACCTAAGATAACATTAAAAATAGGGGACCGAGTTCGTATGTTTGACGGACGTTCTGTTGGGAGTATCGATTCTATCGAAAAGCAGAAAGCAATTGTGAATTATGGGATGTTTACTACTCAAGTAAATTTGAATCTTCTTGAATTAGTTGAAGCTGCTAAAGGTAAAAAATAGTTCCCCCCCTTTTTTAGTTAATCTTTAAGCTTTCCAATTGATTTGCCTACGATCATTGAGACTGCTGCGTCACCAGTAACGTTTACAATTGTGCGACACATGTCTAAGGGTCTGTCGATTGCAAAAATTAGTGCTAAACCTGCTTCAGGTATTCCAGCTTGTGCTAAAACGATAACCAGCATTACAATACCAGCACTAGGAACTGCTGCAGTTCCTATTGAGGCTAAAGTTGCTGTAAAAACAATTCCAAGTTGTGCACTCAAACTTAAGTCAAGCCCAAATGCCTGGGCTATAAATACAGCAGCTACTCCTTGATAAACAGATGTGCCGTCCATATTTATGGTCGCTCCAATTGGTAATACAAAACTAGCGACTTCTTTATCCACACCTAGATTCTCTTCTACACATTCCATAGTAACTGGTAAGGTTGCGGCACTTGAGCTGGTTGAAAAGGCTAATAATTGAGCGGGGGCAATTCCTTTCATGAAGAAGGAAATCTTCTTTTTCGTAAAAATCCTTACAATAAGCATGTAGACAACAATCATTATTGCTAAGCCTAATAACAGGGTGAATGCATAGAGTGCCAATGCTTGAAATAGCTCAAAACTTGGTGCTTCTACAACTAAAGCCGCCAAAAGGGCGAAAACACCATATGGAGCAGCAAGCATAATGAGATCAATAAGTTTCAGTATTATATCGTTGAAAGAATCAAAGAATTTTTTAACAGGTTTCACTTTTTTTTCAGCCAAAAGTATCATTCCAATGCCAAAGAATAAGGCAAAAAAGATAACCTGTAGCATGTTTCTGTTATTTGAAGCAGCAAGAAAAATATTTGAAGGAACTACATCTACTAGCGCTTGAAGAGGTCCCGACTCTTGCTGTTTTGCAGCAGCTTCCTGTTTAGCTTTGGTGTCTGTTGAATATGCCTCTACAAGTTCTAATCTTGTATCAGTACTAATAGATTTTCCCGGTTTAATAACATTTACTAATATAAGTCCAATAGAAACTGCTGTCAAAGTTGTAATAAGGTAAGTAACAATTGTCCTTCCTCCCATCTGTGATAGTTTGGAGATATCTTTCAAGTCTGAGATCCCCTTTATTAATGAAGCTAAAATTAAGGGAACTGCAATTAATTTTAAGAGATTAATAAAAATAGTTCCAAAAGGTTTGATATAATTTCCAATGAAAGCATCACCTCCTTCAACAAGAGAAAGAATGATGCCAAATATAACTCCAAGGGCCATTCCAATTAATATTTTCCAGTGTAAAGCAAGTTTTTTCATGAGACATTTTATTTGTTAGTTCTTTTCAATAGGCTAATGTCTGCTAAAACTAGAGCCGCCATCGCCTCAACTATTGGCACTGCTCTGGGAACTACACAAGGATCATGTCTTCCTTTTCCTTGCATTTCAACTTTTTCACCCTTTGAATTGATGGTTTCTTGATTTTGCATAATGGTGGCTACAGGTTTAAAAGCAACATTAAAATAAATGTCCATTCCGTTTGAAATACCTCCTTGAATTCCACCGGAACGATTAGTTTGTGTAGTTCCATCCCTATTAAAAAGATCATTATGTTCACTCCCTTTCATTTGAGTTCCTTTAAAGCCACTGCCATATTCAAAACCCTTAACGGCATTAATAGAAAGCATTGCCTTCCCTAGTTCTGCATGTAACTTATCAAATACAGGCTCGCCTAATCCAACAGGAACATTTTTTATAACACAGGTAATAATTCCACCTACCGTGTCTCCTTCCTTTCTAATTTGTTTGATATAATTTTCCATTTCTTCTGCCATATGAGGTTCGGGACAACGAACAGGGTTCTGTTCTATGGTTTTAAAATCAACATCAGAAGGATGTGTATTCATTATTAAAGTTCCCACTCCAGAAACGTAGGCCTGAATACTTATGGGAGACAAAAACTGTTTGGCAATTGCTCCAGCCACTACTCTGCTAGCTGTTTCGCGAGCTGAGCTCCTTCCTCCACCACGATAATCTCTGACGCCGTACTTTTCATCGTATACATAGTCAGCATGAGAAGGTCTATAGCTATCTTTTATGTGAGAATAGTCCTTAGATTTTTGATTGGTGTTGTGAATAGCAAATCCAATGGGAGTTCCCGTAGTTTTTCCTTCAAAAATACCTGAATAGAATTGGACCTCATCGGGTTCTTTTCGTTGTGTTACAATTGCGGATTGTCCCGGTTTTCTCCGATCTAAATCTTTTTGGATGGCTTCGAGATTTAATTCAATCCCAGCGGGACAGCCGTCAATTACACCTCCAATAGCAGGCCCATGTGATTCTCCATAAGTAGCTAGTCTAAAAAGTGTACCGTATATATTGCCTGACATAGATTTATTTTAAAAAAACAAAGATAAAGGTAAAGTTTTGGATTGCCTTTTAGCTAGCGATTTTTTTAACAAGAGCAGTATTTAAAATAGAAATTGGATGTTGACTTTCACGATTTGTTCCATCTTTAATTTGATGTCTACAGCTTGTTCCATTTACAGCTATAATATACTCTTTAGGAGTATTACGTATGGCTGGAAATAAACGTTCCTCCCCTACTTTCATGCTAATTTCGTAATGCTCTTTCTCATACCCAAAAGATCCTGCCATTCCACAGCATCCCGTATTTAAAAGTTTGACCGTATAGTTTTTTGGAAGATTCAAAATACTGAAGGTATCCATAGGTTGTCCTAAGGCCTTTTGATAACAATGTGAGTGAATTTTAATATCTTTTGATTTCGCGTGGAATTGATCCTGTCTAAGATTTCCTTTTTTTAACTCTTTTGCTAAAAAAGTTTCGATAGGATAGCAAAAATGGGCAAGTTCCTTTGCTTTTTCTGGAAATGAGCATAATTTGGGATATTCGTCCTTAAAAGTGTAGATCGCTGAAGGCTCTATTCCTAATAAAGGAATTTTTTCTGAAATGATATTGTAATATAATTCAACATTTAAATCAGCACAAGCTTTAGCTTCCTCTAAAAATCCTTTTGAAATATAGGTTCGCCCACTTTCAGTTGGTTTCAGGAATTTTACATTATAACCCAATCCCTCTAGTAGCGAAACAGCGTCTTTTCCTATTTGGGTTTCATTGTAATTACTGAATTCGTCAAGATATAAATAAACACTTTTATTGTATGATGTTAAATCATTGTTTATTAGTGATTTATAAAGTGATTTTTCAAGCTTAGGAATCGCTCTTTTTTTAGATATACCCAAACTTTTATTCAAGATTGCGCGCATCAAAATATTTTTAAACAAGAAATTTTGAAGGCCTCGAATAGGCTGTGCTAATTGATTAATTTTGCCTACATGTGCAAAAAGCTTATTACGAATTGAGCTTCCATGAGTCTTTTTATATTGATATAAAAATTCCGCCTTATAGGTTGCTATATCCACACTACTTGGACACTCTGTCGCACAGGCTTTACAGCTTAAGCACAAGTCAAATACTTCTTTTAATGCTTCACTATCAAATGCATTTGGAATTTTGTTTTCCATTAGCACTTCTCGAAGTACATTCGCTCTTCCACGTGTATTGTGCTTTTCGTCTCGTGTAGCACGAAAACTAGGACACATTGAGCCTGAGAGTTCAACAGACCTACATTTACCAGCACCGTTACACTTTTCAGCAGCTCGAAGTAAGCCTTGATCGGCAGAAAAATCAAAATATGTTTGATGAATAGGAGTATCTCTATTGTAGGTTCTAAGGTTTTGATCCATAGCAAAAGAGTCTACTATCTTTCCTGGATTAAATATTGAATTAGGATCAAAAAGTTTTTTAATTCGTTTGAATAGAGCATAATTTTCTTTACCCACTACAATGGGAATAAATTCAGATCGCACAATTCCGTCACCATGTTCGCCACTTAACGAACCTTTATACTTTTTAACTAAATGCGCTACTTCCATTGTGATTGCTCTAAAATCACTTATCCCTTCTTTATTTTTTAGATTTAAAAGAGGGCGTAAATGCAACTCTCCTGCTCCTGCATGCGCATAATAGACAACTTCTTGTTTGAACTTCTTCATCAGTTGTTGAAATTCTGCAATATAATCTGGTAATTTTTTTAATGGAACAGCAGTGTCCTCAATACAAGCTACCGCCTTAGAATCTCCCACGATGTTTCCAAGTAGGCCAAGTCCTGCATTTCTCAATTCATTGGCCAGATCAATTTCTTTACCCCATAAAGGGATAGCAGCATAGCTTAATTTAGTTTCTGAAACAGTTTTCTCCAGTGCATTGAGGTCTTTTTTTAGGGCGGTTAAATCATGATTTCTTAATTCTAAAAGTAAAATAGCTTTGGGGTCAGCTTTGAGAAAGAATCGGTTTTTCTGATACCCACTATGATTCTTGGTACAATCTAAAATAGTTTTATCAATCAACTCACAGGTATAAAGAGGATGTTCCATTACTGGATTTACAGCTAGCATTGCCACTTGAACACTTTTAAAATGGAGCGCCAACATAACCGAATGCTTTGGAGGAATTGGAACTACAGTAAAAGTGATTGATGTAGTAAAAGCCAAAGTGCCCTCGCTTCCTGATAATAATTTAGCTATATTAAATTCTTCGCCTTTTGGATTGAAGGGTTTCTGTTTAAGAAGAGTATCGACAGCATAACCCGTATTCCGTCTGTGAATACTTGCATCAGGAAAATCACTTAAAATTGATTTTTGAACACTACTAGCGCTTAGTTCATCTATTAATGATTTATAAATTTGTCCTTCTTGTGTTTTAAGTTTTAATTTTTCTTCTATTTCTTGATTAGTGCATTCTGCAAATGTAACCTCTGTACCATCAGAAAGAATTGTATCTACAGAAATCACAACATCTCTAGTTACTCCATATCGTATTGATGTAGTTCCTGAAGAATTATTCCCTAGCATCCCACCCAGCATACAGTATTGAGAGGTAGAGGTATTAGGACCAAAGAATAATCCGTTTTTAGCCAAGAATATATTTAAGGCATCTCTATTTACTCCTGGCTGCACAGTTACTGTTCTATTTATTTCGTCAAAAGCTAAAATTTCTGTAAAATGTTTTGAAACATCCACTACAATTCCAGGGCCTACGCATTGGCCTGCGAGAGAGGTTCCTGCAGTTCTTGGAATTAAACTTGTTTTGTTTTTTAGCGCAAAAGCGATAAGCTTTTTAAGGTCCTTTTTGTTTTTAGGAAAGGCCACCGCCAGAGGAGTTATTTTATAAACAGAAGCATCAGTTGCAAATAACTTCTTGTGTAACTCATCCCATTCAATTGAGCCCTCAAAGTTCTTCTTTAATCTAAGTAATGCTTCTTCCACTTAATAAATTAGATTTTAACCCTCATTTTAATCATCCTAAAGCTAAAGTAAGGATTAGTTCTTCAATTCCCGTCAATTATGTAATTTAGCAAAAAAGAAAAAAATGTTGTATAAAATTATAAGTTCTTTTGGTCTTTTACTCATGCTGTCTTCATGTCAAGGTACATCAAACTCACTTCGATTAAAGGGAACTGTTGACATAAGTGATGGAAATTCAATCCTACACATAATTGCAGACTCAAACAATCAGCCTAAAGTTTTAGACACTCTTTTTGTTGAGTCTGGTACTTTTAATTTAGAGGTCGAAATAACAGAACCTAGTATTCATTTCCTTCAAATTGAAGGAGATAAAGCTAGTTTTCCTTTTGTAGCAGAAAAAGGTTTTGTCAATGTTGAAATTTATAAGGATAGTATTTCTGTTTCAAAGGCAACAGGAACAATTTCCAATGATGATTTTATGCGATATAAAAATGAAACACGAGTTTATATTAACTCTTTAAACGATATAGGTAATGATTTGCAGCAGGCAATGATTCTGAAGGATTCTTTAATTGCACAAGATTTGCAAGAGCAATATCAAGAAATTCGAGATCAAATTAAAGAATACGAAATCGAATTTATTAAAACTGCTTCTGATTCCTTTATTTCAATTTTAATTTTAGAACGTTTTGTATCAAATAAAGCTATATCAATTTCAGAAGCTAAAGAAATTTTTGATGGCTTTTCTGAACGTATAAAAATTAGCGTTCCTGGAAAGGCATTAGAGATTCAATTAATTCCGTCAGAGATTCCTGAAATTGGTCAATTTGCTCCAATTTTTGAAGGTCCAAATCCAGAGGGTTTAGCATTATCTTTAAAAGAAAAATTAGGAAAAGTAACAATTGTTGATTTTTGGGCAAGCTGGTGCCGTCCCTGTCGTATTGAAAACCCAAGTTTAGTTCGGCTGTATCAAAAACATCAAAACAACGGCTTAAATATTCTTAGTGTTTCTTTAGATAGAGGAAAGCCTCAGTGGATCCAAGCAATTGCTGATGATGGATTAACTTGGGATCATGTTTCAAATTTAAAATTCTGGAATGATCCTATTGCTAAATTATATCATGTAAGTGCAATTCCAGCCACCTTTATATTAGATGAAAAAGGCATTATTATTGCTAAGGATTTACGGGGTTTACAGTTGGAAGCTAAAATTGATGAGCTTTTAGGATCTTCATAACCTATTTTGGTGACTGCGATAGATCAATATTCCAGCTATAAAAACAGTAAAACTAAGAATTCCTAACATTAATTGTGAACTGTAAATAACTTTAGGCACAAAAAGTATAGTAATCAGAATACCCCCAATTGCTCCACCGAAATGAGCCGTATGTCCTATCTGGTCGTTTTGAGCTTTCATACCATATAGTGTATAGATCATATAGCCTATTCCAAATAAGTATCCTGGAATAGGAATTGGAATAAAAAACAACATTAACTCAATACTAGGATATAATAATAAAGCACTAAATAAAACACCTGTTACAGCTCCACTTGCACCAACAGCAGTATAATATTGATTATTATTATGGAAAAGATAGGCAAAAATGTTACCTGCTAAAAGACTTCCAAAGTAAAGAACTAAAAAAGGAAAATCTCCTATCCCATTAACAACAATGTTTACGAAAAAATAAAATGTAACCATATTAAATAAAATATGGGTCGAAGAAACATGTAAAAATCCTGAAGTGATTAACCGATAATATTCACCTGCTTTAATCTTGTTAATGAGGAAATGGTATTTTAAAAAGAAACCCTCATTTTTAAATCCATTGATAGTAACTAAAATTGTTATACCAATAATTAGAAGTGCAACAAAAGGAATATTTTGGATCATATGGACACAAAATTACGCTAAAAACAGAGACATTTATAAATCAAAAACGATTCCTTGAGCTAAGGGTAGTTCTTTGGAAAAATTTAGGGTATTTGTTTGTCTTCTCATATAGGCTTTCCAGGCATCAGAACCACTTTCACGTCCACCGCCGGTTTCTTTTTCTCCACCAAAGGCACCACCTATTTCTGCTCCAGAGGTTCCAATATTGACATTAGCTATCCCGCAATCACTTCCCCAATGCGATAGAAAGGTTTCTGTTTCTTCTATATTAAGGGACATAATGGAAGAAGAAAGACCTTGTTTTACTTCATTCTGTATTGCAATAGCTTTCTCTATTGACCCTTCATATTTGATAATATATACAATGGGTGCGAAAGTTTCTTCATGAACAATTGGTGCGTTGTGATCGATTATGGCAACTGCTGGTTTAACATAACATGCACTTCCAAATTTTTTTTCTTCAAGAACGCCTCCCTCAACAAGCCATGTCGCACCTTGATCGTTGGCTTTTATTATTGCTTGTTGATACTTACCTACGGCATCTGTATCTATTAATGGACCCATATGATTATTTCCATCCAAAGGACTCCCAATACGGAGTTGACTGTAAGACTTTTTTAACTTGGAGGTAAAAGATTCATAGATGTCATTGTGAACAATTAGTCTTCGCGTTGAAGTACAACGCTGACCACAGGTCCCAACGGCACCAAAGACAGACGCTCTCATTGCGGTGTCTATATCTGCATTTGGAGTAACGATAATAGCATTATTTCCTCCTAATTCTAGAAGAGATTTTCCAAGACGAGCTCCCACACGTTGTGCAACATCTTTACCCATTCGGGTAGATCCAGTAGCGGAAATTAAGGCAATGCGATGATCTTCAGCCATCCACTTTCCAACTTCTGACCCCCCGGTAATAATGCATGAAATTCCCTCGGGCATATCATTTTCCTTTAAAACTTCACTTATAATTTGCTGACATGCAATACCACACAGAGGTGTTTTTTCACTCGGTTTCCAGATGCAAACGTTACCACAAATCCATGCCAAAGCAACATTCCAGCTCCATACGGCAACAGGGAAATTAAATGCAGAAATAATCCCCACAATTCCTAATGGGTGGTATTGTTCATAGAGTCTATGAGAAGGACGTTCTGAGGTCATGGTTACTCCATATAATTGTCTTGAAAGACCTACAGCAAAATCACATACATCAATCATTTCTTGAACCTCACCTAAACCTTCTTGTAGTGATTTTCCCATTTCCCAAGAAACCAACTGTCCTAAATAGGATTTTTTTTCTCGCAACTTATTTCCTAATTGACGAACAAATTCCCCTCTTTTTGGAGCAGGAATAGTTCTGAAAGTTAAAAAGGCATGTTCTGCTTTGTCAATGATACTTTCATAGTCTTCAACAGTTGCAGTTTTAACAGCTCCTAATAGCGAACCGTCGACAGGACTATATGAGGATATAGATTCACCTTCTCCATGCCATTGACCTCCAGCGCTACAGCCATCTTGACTACTTTCTATTTTTAATTTTTCTAATAAACATTTGATCTCCATGCGATGATTTAATTTTTATTTAATTGAGTTGTAAATGTACTTTCAAAAATACGATCAGCATTTCCTGTTTCAAAACCTTCACGTCTATGTTCTCTTTTCAATTCATTTTTTGGTATGTTAGTAAATTGAGGCAAAACTCCACGTTCAGCAAATTCAACATAACTCCCTGCAATTTCTTTGGTTTGATCCCCAGAAAATTGAGCGATAACTTTATTGGCAACAGAGCTTGTTTGACGTAAAAGCTTATCCTCACTTATTTTAATTTCTCCTCCAGAAGTATTTAGTTGGATTCCGATAGATTTTAAAAACTTATTAAATGATTCTAAGTTACAATAAGGCTCAGGGAGGTCATGAACACTAATCGTGTAATGATTTAAATAATAACGATTGTAAATTACCCAAGCTGCATATTCACTTTCAGCGATTAAAGTTTCGAAATCCTCAATAGTGGGTAATGACCAAAGTGGGGTTTGAAAATATGATGATACTACCTTAGAATCATTTAAATCTAATTGATCCAAAGGGTCAGTAGTTATACTATTGGTATATTTTCTAATAATCTTTTGTACTGCTTTTGAAAGAAAATTAACATTTAGCTCACTTATGAAAATACGTGGTAAATCATCTGTTGGTGGGGTGTACCAATATGCATCCAATTTTTTTACTCTAAAATGAAAAAAATCACGCTTTTTATAACCATGGGCTAGAAAGATTTTTTCAAACGAAGCTATACCTAAGTTTTTTACTCCCATTGTCCTAAAAGCAACATGGTCATTAATAATTTCACTTTGATTTTTAACAATCCTTTTGTTAATCATTTCATTCGTTATTTTTTTAACGTCAGGGATACGTTCTGCATAGGTTTTGAATAAATTATCTAGAATCTTTGTCATGGTAGTATTAGTGGAAAATTTCATGAATCAAAATTATATTTTTATAAAAATAAGCTTCCTGTTTGATTTTTAAGAATATATCAAATGGAATTTCCTCTTGTTTTAAAAATCCTTTTGTCAACATTTCATCTTAAAAAAAGCTAATTTTGAAAATATAAATTATTATTGTGAACGCATTTATTTTTTATTTAACCTTCCCTCTTTTATTTTTAATTTCTAGATTACCCTTTCCTATATTTTATAAATTATCTGATTTAATATGTTTCCTATTGTATAGAGTTTTTGGATATCGAAAAAAAGTTGTTCGATCTAATTTAAAACTTTCATTTCCAGAGTATAGTAGGAAAGAGCTATCTTTAATTGAAGGAAGGTTTTATAGTCATTTATGTGACTTATTTTTGGAAATCATCAAGTCAATGGGAATGTCTAAAAAGGAAATGATCAAACGTTTTCATGTTAAAAACATTGAAGTTTTAACACAATTTGAAGAGAAAAATCGGTCAGTATTTTTAATGTGTGGACATTATTCAAGCTGGGAATGGATGATGTCTTTGGGTTATCACATGAATCACAAGGGTTATGGAATATATACCCCAATTCGTAATCCTTATTTTGATAATTTAATTAGGAAAATACGAAGTAGGCACGATGCTTATATGATTTCACAACGAACTGCAGCTTTTAATATTAAACGCATGGAAGATTCTAATCAAAGAGGCGTATTTGGTTTTGCAAGTGATCAATCTCCACGTGCCAAGCCACAAAACTATTGGCGATCTTTTATGGGAGTTGAAGTCCCTGTTTATACAGGAGCAGAACGTTTGGCGAGAGAATTAAATATCCCTATTGTTTTTGCAAAAATTAATAGAGTTAAGCGTGGTTTTTATGAAGTTGAGTTTAAGTTATTAACAGATAGTCCTAAGAAATTGATGTCAAACGTGATTACAGACACTTTTACGGAGTGGTTAGAAGAGCAAATCAGGAAAGATCCATCACAGTACTTTTGGACTCACAAACGTTTTAAATACGCAAAGAGTTCTTAAATTAAGCTGTTTAATTCTGTTACAAATTGTTGTGCTAAGGCTATTGCTTTTTCCTCTGACTTAGCTTCAGTGTAAACCCGAATGATCGGCTCTGTATTTGACTTTCTTAAATGAACCCATGCCTTCTCAAAATCAATTTTTACTCCATCAATAGTAGAAATTCGTTCTTTTGAATAGCGTTTTTGAATTTGATTTAATAAATCATCAACATTCATCCCTTCTTTCAATTTAATTTTATTTTTACTCATAAAATAACTTGGATATGTAGCTCGAAGTTCAGAAACTGTAATTTTTCTTTCCACTAAAAGAGATAGAAATAGCACAACTCCCACCAAGGCATCCCTACCGTAATGTAAAGGGGGGTAAATAACACCACCATTTCCCTCTCCCCCAATAACTGCTTGAACTGCTTTCATTTCAGCGACAACATTTACTTCTCCTACAGCACTGGTAATATGATTATTACCATGTCTATGAGTTACATCAGCTAAAGCACGTGTTGAAGATAGATTTGAAACTGTTGCTCCTGGAGTTTTGCTTAATATATAATCAGCACAAGCTACAAGGGTATATTCTTCTCCAAACAACTCTCCTTTCTCATCGACAAATACCAAACGATCTACATCAGGATCTACTGCAATTCCAAAATTTGATTTGTGAGTAACAACAGCTTTGCATAAGTCAGTTAAGTGCTCTTTTAGGGGTTCAGGATTATGTGAAAAATATCCGTTGGGTTCGCAATGTATTTTAACCACTTCAACGTTTAGCACTTTTAATAATTCGGGAATGACAATACCTCCCGATGAATTAACTCCATCTACCACCACTTTAAATTTTTTCTTTCTTATTTCTTCAATATTTACATGTTCCATTGCCAAAGTTGCCTCGATATGTTTTTGAATATAATCAGAGCGTTCTTTAAGTTTTCCTAAACGATCCACTTCGGCATAGTTAAATACTTCTTTTTCTGCGTATGCTAAAACTTTAGCTCCTGTATCCGCATTAATAAATTCACCCGCAGCGTTCAAAAGTTTCAAAGCATTCCATTGCTTTGGATTGTGACTAGCCGTTACAATAATACCGCCATTTGCATTTTCAAAGCTGACTGCAATCGCTACTGTTGGCGTAGTAGATAATCCAAGATCAATCACATTAATACCCATTCCAATCAAAGTTTGATTTACCAATTCATGTACCATGGGGCCTGAAATACGAGCATCGCGACCTGTAATCACAGTTAATTTTTTCTTAGAGTTTTCCAATAAGAACTGTGCATAAGCAGATGTGAATCGCACAACATCTAAAGGGGTTAAATTGTTGGAGGGTCCACCTCCTATGGTTCCTCTAATTCCAGAAATAGATTTTATTAATGTCATTTTTATATTTTAATATCAAAAGAGTAAAAATAAATTATTTAAAACTACCAACTATAACTAATTCTCACAAGAGCCATTAGAGCATTTGGAATATTTATTTCACTTCCAGGATTAATAATGTATTGAATATTTGGCTTTAAAGAAAGAGAATTTAAAAAAATAAATTCATAAGAAAATTCTATGGCTGTCTCGCTTCTAAGTATGCCTGGTCTAAACAAAGATTGATAATAGGTTGAAAATCGTGTATGAGCTAAAGCAATTCCCCCAGTATCATTTTTTCGATTTTCAAAAAAACCTTTATAAATTATACCCGAGCCCCAGTATGACTTAACCGGATTGAATTTATTTAATGAAAAACCAATTTGTGTAAATAAACTTAAGCCATTTTGATGGTTTTCAAGATTTGTTAGTTTTTTGTTTCCTATAAAATAAACTCCCTTAGATCGTTTTTTAATAGCACTATTATATGTCTTATTTTGTGTATGATTCCAAAACCCCAATTTATAGTTAGCCATAGAAATATCATCCTTTTTATAATTATAGCTAAGTTCATGAATAAACAAGACGCCATCCGTTTTACTTAATGACCATTTTAGAGAATTAGGATTACTAAGCTCCGTTCCAGGATCTCCATCATAAAAACCATTTATTAAGCAAATATTTGGTGAAATATTTATAGAAATAATTCCCCCTAAGCCTGCAAGTGGAAAAATTGATGTAGGTACATTTGATGATATGTCAGGTTGAATTCCAAAGGAGCTATTAATGAAAAAATCTTTAGTATTAGCAATTAAAAAAATAGAATTTAAATTATGCTGTCCTAAAATGATTTTAACGTTTTTAAATTGATGTTGATACCAAAACTCATATAAACGTGAATTAGAATCTGCTTCTATATTATTTGCTATTTGAAAATCTCCCATTAATTCAGAAAGTGAATCCCCATGATTATTAAGAAGATACACATAAAATTGCCCTCCTTTCCATAGACCTAATTTTTCAGAGTCAAAAGTTAAGTTTAAATCAATATTCCCAAGATAAGCAACCCCTTGGTTTAATCCACCATTTATATTTGATGCTAAATCTAAAGTATATGCTCCTTCAAAAACAATACCCTCATTTGAAGTCTGAGCCACAAGAGATGTAAATGAAAACCAAAATAAAAGGAGTCCATTAATTAGAATAATAAACTTTGAATAAATTTTTTTACAATATTTAGAAGTAAGGCTTACGAACAAATCTTATTATTGTGGCTTAAAAACAAATATAAACTATTTAAAAAACTATTTTATTTGCTATTTATTTTAGATTGAAAAAACTAATTTCGAAAAATGAATTTTTTAGCTCATGTTTATTTATCAGGAAATAACACTCCACTTGCTTTAGGTAATTTAATTGCTGACAGAGTAAAGGGAAACGCTTTTGAAGCCTTTCCTGAAACTATTCAAAAAGGAATTATATTACATCGTAAAATTGATTATTTTACGGATCACCATCCTTATTTTAAAGCCTGTGTCAGTAAATTATTTCCAATTTACCGACATTATAGTAGAGTAATTGTCGACATGTATTTTGATCATTATTTAGCAACTAATTGGGAACAGTATCATTCTCAACCTTTGTGTGAATTCTCTTCGGAATTTTACGATAAAATAAGAGGATATTTTAATATACTTCCTGATAATATTCAAAAATTTCTGACTGCTTTAATTCGTTATAATTGGTTTGAAGCATATTCTTCAATTCAGGGTTTACAACTGATTTTATTGCAGATGGAAAAGCGAACTCAATTCACTTCTAAATTAGGGACATCAACAAAAGAATTAATAAACAATTACAGTTATTTTAATAGCCATTTCACTGAGTTTATGCAGGAGATAATTCTGTTTTCTAGAAACGAAATCCAAACATTATGAAACATTTTATTATTAAACCCTTAACGAACATCGTTTTATTTTTATTAACATTTATTTATTCCTGCACCCCAGAAAAACTAATCAAAGGCACTGTTGTTAGTGCTCGAGAAGAAGCATCTGCAATTGGAGTAGCTGTCATGGCAAAAGGAGGAACTGCATTTGACGCCATGATAGCAACTGATTTAGCCTTAGCAGTTTGTTTTCCTAACGCGGGTAATATTGCTGGTGGTGGTTTTTTTGTTTTTAGAACAGCCGAAGGTGTTAAAGGAAGTTTAGATTATCGTGAGAAAGCACCATTAGCCTCTAGTGCCGATATGTACTTAGATGAAGAGGGTAATGTAATTCCAAACAAAAGTTTAGTGGGCGGATTGGCTTCTGGCGTTCCAGGTACGATAGCGGGTTTGTACGAGATACATCAAAAATTCGGGAGCATTCCATGGGCTGAATTAGTTCAACCTGCCATAGAATTAGCTCGAAATGGATATTTGGTAACAGAAAAACAAAGGGAAAGTTTTAATAGTAACAAAGAAGATTTTATTAAAGTAAATGGAGTGAGAACATTTTATGCTCAAGGATTTAAAGCAGGAGGACGAGTAAAAAATAGAGCTCTCGCAGTTACTCTTGAACATATAGCCAAAAAGGGTAAGAAAGGATTTTATGAAGGTCCTGTTGCTGACGCGCTTGTAGAGAGAGTTCTAAATACTGGAGGAATTATAACGCATGAGGATTTATTGAGTTATCATCCAGTATGGAGAGACCCTGTAAATTTCAGATATAAGGATTTGAGTATTTACACAATGGCTCCGCCTTCAAGTGGTGGAATTTGTTTAGGTCAAATAATGAAAATGATTGAGCCTTATGATATTAGTCAATATAAGCATAATTCAATTGAAGCAATTCAAGTTTTAGTAGAAGCTGAAAGACGTTCTTACGCCGATAGAAGCTTATATTTAGGAGATTCCGATTTTATCAACATACCTCAGGATAGCCTTTTAGATCTTTATTATTTAAGCCAAAGAATGAGTTCGTTTAGTTTTGAAAAAGCGACTAAATCAACCGACATTTCTCCTGGAACTATTGTCTGGGATGAAAGTGAAGAAACCACCCACTATTCAATTGTGGATCCAATGGGAAATGCAGTGGCAGTAACAACAACTTTAAATGGAAGTTATGGCTCTAAAGTTTTTGTTGAAAAAGGAGGCTATTTTTTAAATAATGAAATGGATGATTTTAGTAGTAAACCAGGAGTACCAAATATGTTTGGATTAATTGGCGGTAAAGCCAATGCAATTGCACCACAAAAACGAATGCTAAGTGCCATGACTCCAACAATTGTTGAACGTAATGGAAAACTAGTAATGGTAGTTGGAACTCCAGGGGGATCTACAATCATCACCTCTGTTCTACAGACTCTTTTAAACGTATTTGAATTTGATATGGATATTCAGACTGCAGTTAGCTCTCCTCGCTTTCATCATCAATGGTTACCAGATAATATTGTTTTTGAACCTAACTTTTTTAGTCAAACATTAGTTGATTCATTAATAATTAAAGGATATGATATTAAAGAAGAATATTCGAAAATTATAGGACGCGTAGATGCGATATTAATTTCTAAAGACAATATAATATCAACAGGTGCTGATCCTAGAGGAGACGATACAGCTGTTCACCTTTATTAAATAAATCTAGATAGACATTAAGAATCCTTTATAAATCTTATTTTTGTCAGCTATACTAATGAAAAAGAAAGATAACAACATTCACATTGAAGGAGCTAGGGTTCATAATCTAAAGAATCTAAATGTTTCAATACCACGAGATAAATTAGTTGTGATTACTGGACTATCGGGAAGCGGAAAATCTTCTCTGGCATTTGACACTATTTATGCAGAAGGTCAAAGACGTTATATGGAAACTTTTTCTGCCTATGTAAGACAGTTTTTGGGTTCTATGGAACGACCCGATGTTGATAAGATAGATGGTCTTTCTCCTGTTATTGCAATTGAGCAAAAAACAACTTCAAAAAGTCCTCGATCCACAGTTGGAACAATCACTGAATTGTATGACTATATAAGACTATTATATGCAAGAATCGGTACAGCCTTCAGTTATGTTTCTCTGAAAAAAATGGTTAGTTACACTGATAATCAAATTCAAAACCTGATTATTGAAGATTATTTAGATAAAAAAATCATGCTGCTTGCACCGATTGTTAAATCAAGAAAAGGACATTATAGAGAACTTTTTGACTCATTGTCTCGTCAAGGGTTTTCTCGAGTTTGTGTTGATGGTACTGTAGAAGATTTGAAACCAGGAATGAAAGTTGACAGATATAAGACACATGACATCGAATTGGTTATTGATAGATTTATTGTTAAAAATGATGAAGATTTTATAAAGCGTCTCAATGAATCTCTTTTGACTGCAATGCATTATGGAGATGACGTTTTGATGACCATGGATATGGAAAACAAAACAACACGATACTTTAGTAGAAACTTAATGTGTGATACTTCAGGAATTTCCTATCCTAAACCCGAACCAAATTCTTTTTCTTTTAACTCTCCAAAAGGTATGTGCCCTGACTGTAAAGGTTTAGGGGTTCAACATAAAGTGAATTTGAGGAAAATCATTCCTGATGATGGTATGTCAATTATACAAGGAGGTATTAGCCCTTTAGGAACTAAGAAAAATAATTGGACTTATCGTCAAATTGAGACAATTGCTAAATGTTATAATTTTTCTTTATCGGACCCTATTTCTAAAATACCTTCTAAGGCAATGGCTATAATTTTGAAGGGAAGTCAAGAGAAATTTGAAATTCCTTCAACTGCTTTAGGAATTACTCGAACCTATAAAATCGATTTTGAAGGATTAGAGAACTATATAGAATCTTCTTATGAGGAAGCAGCTACAGCAAGTATTAAGCGATGGGCATCAAGTTATATGGATAGTTATAATTGTGCAAGTTGTGATGGTTCACGACTTAAAAAAGAAGCGCTTCATTTCAAACTATCAAATAAATCTATTGCAGATATTGTTGCGATGGATTTAAAAGATTTGTTTGCATGGATGAAAAATCTCTCCAAAAATCTTTCCGCAAACGAAAATAAAATTGCTTCTGAAATCATTAAAGAAATTTTATCCCGTTTACAATTTCTACTTAATGTTGGGTTAGAATATTTACAATTAAATCGCTCATCTAAATCTCTTTCTGGAGGAGAGGCACAGCGAATTCGTTTAGCTACTCAGATTGGTTCTCAATTAGTAGGTGTACTTTATATCCTTGATGAACCTAGTATTGGATTACATCAAAGGGATAATGATCGTTTGATTGATTCTCTTATAGCTTTAAGAGATTTGGGAAATTCCGTTATTGTTGTGGAGCATGATAAAGAGATGATGTTGCGATCAGACTATTTAATTGATATGGGGCCTTTTGCCGGTAAGAACGGAGGAGAAATTATCTCCCAAGGAACACCAAAATTTATTTTAGAAGAAAACACTCTTACTGCTAATTATTTAAGCGGTGCACTGGAAATTAAGATTCCGGCTACAAGAAGAAAAGGAAATGGAACAAAATTGACTCTTTCGGGATGTTCAGGTAATAATTTAAAAAATATAACAGTCGACTTCCCTTTAGGCATTATGATTGGTGTTACTGGAGTTTCGGGTAGTGGAAAATCTACATTAGTTAATGAGACACTTTATCCTATTTTAAATGCTCATATTTTTAATGGTGTTAAAGTTCCACTTAAGTATGAGAAAATTTCTGGTTTGGAGTTTCTTGACAAGGTGGTTGACATTAACCAAAGTCCAATTGGACGAACTCCTCGAAGTAATCCAGCTACTTATTGCGGAGTTTTTAGTGAAATAAGAACTTTATTTACTCTCACTCCGGAAGCACAAATTCGTGGTTATAAACCCGGTCGATTTAGTTTTAATGTGATTGGAGGTAGATGTGAAACCTGTCAAGGTGGTGGAATGAAAGTCATAGAAATGAATTTTCTTCCTGATGTTTATGTTGAATGCGAAACATGCCAAGCTAAACGTTTTAACCGTGAAACACTTGAAATTCGTTATAAAGGTAAATCTATTTCAGATGTTTTAAACATGTCCATAAATGAAGCTTGTGCTTTTTTTGAATCTATACCTAAGATTTATAGAAAACTAAAAATGATTAAAGATGTTGGTCTCGGTTATATCACTTTAGGACAATCCTCTACTACCCTTTCTGGCGGAGAAGCACAACGAATTAAACTTGCAAGTGAATTGTCTAAGAAAGATACTGGAAACACTCTCTATATTTTAGATGAACCCACTACCGGACTTCACTTTGAAGATATTCGTGTGCTTCTTGAAGTTTTGACAATTTTAGTTGAAAAAGGGAATACTGTATTGATTATTGAGCACAATCTGGATGTTATTAAACAAGTTGATTATATTATTGACATTGGTCTTGAAGGTGGACGATATGGAGGAGAACTAATTTGTCAGGGAACACCTGAAGAGATAATCAAACATAAAAAAAGTTACACAGCAAAATTTTTAAATAATGAATTTAACTCTCAACTGACAAAGAATTTAGCATGAAAGTATTTAACAACCCTAATAAAATAAAAACGAATACATCATGGGCTTTATTGAAAATCATGAGACAATTTGGTGAAGTTTTTTTTAGTAGAGATAATTTTAAGTTTAATTTTTAATGGGCAACTCTTCTGCTTTTTGTTTTAATAAACACATATGGATAGCCTTATTGCTATTTTCATCTTGTTTAATAGCACAAAAAACAAAATATAAAATTAATGCTTTGTTAAATACCGAAACAAAGTTAATAGAAGTTGAACAAGAGATACTATTCACCAATCCAGATACAGAAAAGCTTAATGTCCTTTATCTTCAAGACTGGGTAAACGCATATAAAGATACTCAAACCCCTTTGGCAATTCGATTTGCTGAAGATTTTAACAGGAGCTTTTACACCTCTTTAAAAAGCAAGAGAGGGTTTACTACTTTAGACACACTTCATAATCAGACCTTATCTTTAAATTGGGAAAGATTAGTTGATCAGCCAGATATAATTAAAGTTCTTCTTCCTCAATATCTTTCTCCAGGTGAAACTACTACCCTAACAATCAACTACACTATCAAAATACCGGATAGTAAATTTACAGGAATGGGAATTAACGATGCTGGGAGGGTGTATTTAAATCACTGGAATATTGTTGTTGCTCCTTTTGTAAATGGATTTTGGCAACTTCAAAGTAATTTAAATCTTGGGGATTATAGTGGGCAAGCTTCTGATTATGAGATTACTTGGTATTATCCCAAAAAGTACTACTTAATAAGTAATTTGATTGAAACGAAAAATGAAAAATCAGATGAATTAAAAATAGCTTATTTCAATGACTCAAATCGCATTCAAGCAGATTTTATTTTTGAAACTTCCAATAAATTCCTGACAATTTCTCTAGAAAATGGAAAGCAATTAGTTACTGATCTTCTTCCACCTGACTCTACCAAAGTTAACTTAAAAGCTACTATTGAAAAGGTTATTCAATATGCAGACACGCTTTTAACACCCTTTCCTAACGAGAAAATTTTAATTTTAAAATCAAGTTATGATAAAAATCCATTTTATGGACTAAGTCAATTGCAGACTGAAGTCAAAATCTCTAAGAACAAAAAAATAAATTTAAAGTTTTTTTCGGACACTTTTTTTTATGAAATAAAGATACTAAAAGCTTATTTCGGAAGATATATTAATCAAACATTAGCAATAGATAAACGTAAAAATCACTGGATTATTGGAGGACTTCATACCTATTCGATGATAAAGTATATTAATGATTTTTATCCAGAACAAAAATTTTTAGGTAAGATCGCTGAGTTTAAAATTTTAAATCAAACACTTTTAAAAAATTACAGTATAGCTAAATTGGGATTTAATGATGCTTATGAGTTTATTTATGAGTTTGCGGAGAATTCTAATATTCATCAAATAGACATGCAATCTAAAGATAAACTTTCAAAATTTAATGAGAAGATAGCGAGTCCAAATCACGTAGGTGTTGGCCTTCGCTATATAGAGTCCTACCAAAACAGTGAATGGCTTCTAAAGTCACTAAAACTCTATTTGTCAGCAAAAGGGGAATTAGACTTTGAGTCTCTTTTAAGAAGCGAGGGTGACGATTTAGATTGGTTTTTTGATTTTTATTTAAAAGAAAGAAAGTCATTTGATCTAAAGGTTAGAGAACTTCAGAAAACAGTTGATTCGATAAGCTTCAAGGTCATAAGCAGAGATCAAAGGGCGTTGCCGGCATTAATTGGATTAGTGAAAGACAATAAAATTATAAAACAAGAATGGGTAAAGCTAAATTCACAAGATACTGTTATTAAATGGGGTCGATCAGAAGCTGACTATATAGCGATCAATCCTAATGTCAATTTCCCAGAGAATAATAAAGCTAATAATTGGAAGTCGCTTAAAAGCCCGATAGGAATAAAACCAATTAAATTTACCTTAATTAAAGACTCAGAAGATCTTCAAAAGGAACAAGTTTTTTTTCATCCAGTATTCGATTTTAACGCTTATGATGGGATAACTTCTGGTATTCGTTTTTACAACAGCAGAATAAAAAATAGACCTTTTGAGTTTGATTTTCATCCTCAATATAGTTTCATTGAAAAAAGTGTTGTCGGTTTTTTTAAAGCTGATTATAAATTATTTAAAGCGGACAGTAGAAATTATCTAACGCGCTTCAGGGTATCTGGAAGTAGTTTTCATTATGATTCAAATTATCGTTATACCGTATTAATTCCCTCTATAGGATGGTCGTTTAGACCTGATAATATAAGAGACAATAAAAGACAAATTCTTCAGATAATTTGGTACAATGTATTTAGAGACAAATCACCTAATGTTATTGTAACTCCGGATTATAGTATTTTGAATTTGAGACACGTTTTTGTTAGAAATAATACTATTGACTATTTGAGTACAGGAACTAATATTGAATTATCTAATTCCTTTACTAAAATCCAATTTACGGGCGAAGCCCGAAAACTCTTTCCTAGCGGGAGGCAATTAAGTGGACGTATATTTTTCGGAAAGTTTTTTTCACACAATTCCCTTGACACTCAATTTTTTGATTTTAATTTAAACCGCCCTTCAGATTATCTTTTTAGATATGGTTATTTGGGTCGATCAGAAACGACAGGTGTATATAGTCAACAGTTTATTCCTGCAGAAGGAGGTTTTAAAGCAAAATTTGATGAATCAACTGCAAACGACTACATGATATCTTTAAACGCTTCAGTGGGTGTCTGGAAATGGTTAGAGGTATATAGTGACGTGGGAATATTAAAGAATCAAGGAAGAGATGCCAAGATCTACTATGATTCTGGAATTAAGTTAAATTTAACTCCTGATTATTTAGAAATTTATCTTCCTGTATTTTCATCCAATGGCTTTGAAATAACCCAGCCTAAATTTGCTACAAAAATTCGTTTCATTTTAGATCCTGGATTTAAAACTCTAACTAGCTTGTTTACTCGAAAGTGGTTTTAAGTTAGTAACTTATAAAACGCTTTTATATAGCGATTTAATACCCACTATATTTTTTTGTATTTTTACAATTCTAGATGAATATCCAAACCCAAAAAGACGATCTTAAAATAAGCTTTGAAACCTTTAAAAATCAGGTTTTAGATGATTACAAGCTTGCCGTTTTAAGTAGAGAATGCAGCTATCTAGGAAGACGAGAAGTCTTTTCAGGAAAAGGTAAATTTGGAATCTTTGGTGATGGAAAAGAATTACCTCAACTTGCGCTCAACCATTATTTTAAAAATGGGGATTTCAGATCGGGTTATTATCGAGATCAAACCCTTCTGTTTGCCCAGGGACTATTGACAGTTGAAAATGTTTTTGCAGCATTATATGCTGATCTGGATCTTGAACGCGAACCTATGTCTGGAGGGCGCCAAATGGGAGGTCATTTTGTTACTTCTAGTAGAGATGTTGATGGTAATTGGAAAAACCTTCTAGACCAAAAAAATCATAGTGGAGATGTTTCTCCTACAGGATCTCAAATGCCACGACTTTTAGGTTTGGCTCAGGCATCTAAAATATATAGAAATCACAAAACTCATAATGATAAGTTGTTTTCCAATAAGGGAAATGAGATTGCTTGGGGAACTATAGGAAATGCCTCTACTAGCGAAGGGATGTTTTTCGAGACTCTTAATGCTGCTGGTGTACTCCAAGTTCCAATGATAATTAGCGTTTGGGATGACGACTACGGGATTTCAGTCTCAAATAAAGACCAGACAGTTAAAGAAAGTATTTCAGAAGCTTTAAAAGGATTTCAAAGAACTGAAGATGCTCCAGGTTTTGAAATTATCCAAGTTAAAGGTTGGGATTATCTTGCTTTGATAGAAGCCTATGCATTTGCTTCCAAAATTGCTAGAGAGGAACATGTACCTGTATTAGTTCACGTTATTGAATTAACTCAACCTCTAGGTCACTCTACTTCAGGATCTCATGAACGTTATAAGTCCAAAAAACGTCTTGCTTGGGAAAAGGAATACGATTGTAATGATAAAATGCGATCCTGGATTATTAAAGAGGGTTTTGCGTCTGAGGAAGTATTATTTCAAATAGAGAAAGAAGCTAAGAAAAAAGTTCGAAATGCGAGAAGATCTGCATGGGAGAATTATATAACTCCTATCTTAAATGAAAAAGAAAATTTATTAAAATATTATGAAGTCTTAAAAAAAACAACTCATAATGATACTCAAATTCAGGTTATTTTTTCAAAATTAGAAGAGGTTTTGGATTTAGGCTACAAGGATATTATTTCAGCTGGGCGTCAAATAAAACAAGTGTTGACTAAATATCCTGACCAAGATACTAGTGTTTTTAACTCATGGTTGAATCAGCTGACGAGGAATATAAGTAAAAAAATATCCTCTAATTTATATACAGCTTCAAAGGAAGATCTTATTTCTTTTAAGCCTATTGCTCCTATTTATATCGAAGGTTCTAAACCTGTTGATGGTCGAATAATAATCAGAGATAATTTTGAAGCCCTACTTAAAAAAGTAGATAACCTTCTAATATTTGGCGAGGATGTAGGTAAAATTGGTGATGTAAATCAAGGTTTAGAGGGATTGCAAAATAAGTTTGGTGAATTACGTGTTGCTGATACTGGAATTCGAGAGACTTCAATAATTGGACAAGGAATTGGAATGGCTCTTCGTGGATTACGACCAATTGCTGAAATACAATATTTAGACTATATCTTGTATTGTATTCAAATTCTAAGTGATGATTTGGCAAGTATGAATTACCGTACTGTAGGTCAGCAAATTGCACCCTTAATCATTCGAACACGAGGACACCGTTTAGAAGGTATATGGCATTCTGGGTCTCCGATGGGTGGAATGATTCATTTACTTAGAGGAATGCACATTTTAGTTCCAAGAAATATGGTTCAAGCAGCTGGTTTTTATAATACGTTAATGCAAATTGAACAGCCTGCAATTGTTATTGAGTGTTTAAACGGTTATCGCTTAAAGGAACAAAGCCCTTCTAATCTGGGTGAATTCACTTTACTTTTAGGTAAAATAGAAGTTCTCACCAAAGGAAATGATCTAACAGTACTCTCTTACGGATCTACACTAAGAATTGTTGAGGATGCTGCTAAAAGATTACATCAGATCGGAATTTCACTTGAAGTCATTGATGTTCAAAGTTTAATTCCTTTTGACTTAAAAGAAGAAATACGATCAAGTGTTGCCAAGACAAATAGACTACTTATAGTTGATGAAGATGTTCCCGGTGGAGCATCTTCATATATTCTTCAACAAGTTATTGAAAAACAAGCTGTGTTTTCTCTGCTTGATAGTGCTCCAAAATTACTGTCGGCTAAAGCACATCGCCCTGCTTATGGAGGTGATGGAGATTATTTTTCCAAACCTTCTGAAGATGATGTTTTTGAAGCTGTTTATGAAATGATGCATGAGGTAAATCCAACAGACTTTCCTATTCATTAATTACAGTGTAAATAATTTTAAGAGCAACTCCTCCATGATTTTTTGAGTACTTGTGTTTAAGCCTTTTATTCCTTTACTTTTTAAATCAGCATCCAATACACAACTCATCGCCTCCGTGAGCTGTTTCATCGAAAACCGTGCCGCCGCAACTTGATAATCTTTTATAAAAAAAGGATTAACACCTAAAATTCTCGACGCTTCATTAGGCCGACTTAGGCCCTTAAGTAATAATAACTTTTGAAAATAATTATGCAAGGCCGCTAAAGTCAAAACCATAGGATGATTCTTCGAATTCCTATTTAGGTATTGAATGATTTGAAATGCTTTTGAAAATTGCCCAAATCCTATGGCTTTTTGTAACTCAAAACTATTGAATTCTTTACTAATTCCTACATGTTGTTCAATGTGATCTGGAGAAATAGTTTCTCCTTTTTTAACAACCAGACGTAGTTTGACTAACTCGTTATGTAATGCACTTAGATTAGATCCTATATACTCAGAAAGCATTACTGATGCTGCTGTTGAGAGATCAATACTTAGACTTTTAGCTTCATTAGAAACCCATTTAGAAATTTGATTATCATATAGTGGCTTTACTGTTAAAACTTCACCTACTCGCTCTGCTGCTTTATAAAGTTTTTTTCTTTTGTCAAAAGCCTTGTGTTTGAAACAGAAGACAATAATAGATTGAGAAGTTGGATTTTCTAGATAGTCAGCCAAATCATCCCAAGAAGAAGAAGGCATAAGCTGAGCCTCTTTAATGATTACAAGATTATATGGGGCAATCATAGGATATCGTTTTACTGTTTCAATAATTTGGGCAGTAATAGCCTCCTTTCCATAAAAAAGAGTAAAATCAAAATCGCGTGATTGCTCGTTAACTAATTTATCGATCAATTCAGTTGTAATGGTATCTATGTAATAAGGTTCTGTTCCCGACAATAGATAAAATGGCGAAAACTGTTCTTGTTTAATTTTGGAAAGTAGCGTATGGAACGCTTGCATCTTAAAAAAATATTGCATTTTTACAGCATGGAAAAACTTAATTTTCCCAAATGTAAAGTGTTGATCAAAAATAAGGAAAATAAACCCTATATCTTTGATCGAATTCGTAAAAAATGGCTCTATTGCAGTCCAGAAGAATGGGTAAGAGTTCATTGTGTGGATTATATTACTAAAACTAAAGGTTACCCAGCCTCTTGGATTCTTATTGAAAAAGAGATTAATGTATTTGATACGCGAAAACGAATCGATATTGTGGTAGTTAATCCAGAAGGAGGTAATCAGCTTTTAGTTGAATGTAAAGCACCCTCAATTTCTATTTCTCAAACTACTTTTGATCAAATAGCTCGTTATAATCTTAATATTCAAAGTAATTATTTAATGGTTTCAAATGGTTTAGATCATTATTTTTGCAGAATGGACTACAAAAACAAACGATATACTTTTGTTGATGATATACCTAATTATCAATGCAAATGAAACCGTTAGCCATTGTTTTATTGAATTATAATGGGATCGCGTTGCTCAAACAATTTTTATCCAAAGTATTGGATTACAGTCCGGAAGCTACAGTATCAATTATTGATAATAATTCTACAGATGGTTCGGTAGATTGGCTTACAGAAAACTATCCATCATTACAATGCGTTGAGTTGGATAAGAATTTAGGCTATGCAGGTGGTTATAACGAAGGTTTGAAACAGATTAAGGCGAAGATTTACTGCTTATTAAATACGGATGTCTTAGTAACACCTGATTGGCTTCCACCAATTCTAAATCATTTTAAATCCAATCCTAAAACTGCAGTTATACAACCCCATATTTTAGATTATAAAAAACCTTCTCACTTTGAATATGCAGGAGCTGCTGGAGGGTATTTAGATGCAAATGGGATTCCATTTTGTAGAGGGCGTATTTTTTCTAATTTAGAGGAGGATCTGGGTCAGTATGACATTCAAGCAGAAATCTTCTGGGCAAGTGGCGCTTGTTTTTTCATTAGGAGTAAGCAGTTTTGGGAATTAAAAGGTTTTGACACTGATTTTTTCGCACACCAAGAAGAAATTGATTTATGTTGGAGAATGCACAATTATGGCTTTAAAACTATGGCGATTGGAAGTTCTAAAGTTTATCATATTGGAGGTGCGACACTATCGGCTTCTCCTAAAAAAGTTTTTTTAAATCATCGTAATTCACTATTCATGCTAATAAAAAATCTTCCAGAGAAAGATTTATATAAACGCCTTTTTATTCGCTTATTACTGGATGGTCTCGCAGGAGTATATTATGTTTTCAGTCTTAATTTTTCTTCTGTCTGGGCAATAATTAGAGCTCATTTTTCGTTTTATCTGTTTTATAGATCAATGATTGATAAGAGAACTTTAAATAATAAATCAGCAAATTATTATCATATTAAGAATATTGTAATAAAGTATTTTTTTCAAAAAAAATTAAATT
>MEHZ011586966.1_pt1 | contig 32934 bp, 14 predicted proteins | sample 897221 | NCBI WGS metagenome assembly MEHZ01 (sample SAMN05514161, study PRJNA337945) | marine metagenome | isolation source: marine surface water | place: Arctic Ocean | collected 2007-12-13 | reverse complement strand
CAACTCCGGCCACGTGCGGGTGTACGCCGAGAGCGGTGGGACATGGACCAAGGTGGGTCAAGACATCAATGGCGAGGCTGCGGGCGACGAGTCCGGGTGGTCGGTATCAATGTCCTCGGACGGCACGCGCGTGGCGATCGGCGCTCCCTACAACGACGGCACCGGAAATTCCGCCGGTCACGTTCGCGTGTACGCCGACAGCGGGTATATGGGTTGGGCCAAGGTTGGCTTAGACATCGACGGCGAGGCTACAAACGACAACTCCGGGTACTCAGTATCGATGTCTTCGGACGGCACACGCGTGGCGATCGGTGCTTGGGGCCCCGACGCCAACGGCAGCAACTCCGGTCACGTGCGCGTGTACTCAGAGAGCGGTGGGACATGGACCAAGGTGGGTCAAGACATCGACGGCGATACTTTTTATGACAACTCCGGGTGGTCGGTATCGATGTCCTCGGACGGCACGCGCGTGGCGATCGGCGCTCCCTACAACGACGGCACCGGAACTTCGGCCGGCCACGTGCGGGTGTATGCTGAGAGCGGTGGGACGTGGACCCAGGTGGGTGCCGACATCGACGGCGAGGCTGCGTTCGACCAGTCCGGGCGGTCGGTATCTATGTCCTCGGACGGCACGCGCGTGGCGATCGGCGCTCCCTACAACGAAACCAACGCCGGCCACGTGCGGGTGTATGCTGAGAGCGGTGGGACATGGACCAAGGTGGGTCAACAAGACATCGACGGTGAGGCTGCGAGCGACCAGTCCGGGTGGTCGGTATCGATGTCTTCGGACGGCACGCGCGTGGCGATCGGCGCTTATTTAAACGACGACAACGGCGCTGATGCCGGCCACGCGCGGGTGTACTCAATAGATGCCACCCCTGTTATAGTTACATCGTCATGGGAATACAGCGGTGGTAGTTGGTCGCAGTACCGCTCCGATATCACAGTAAGTAACACTATCTCCAGAATCTCTCACTCGACAACCGGTGAAATCCTGGGTTTGGAAGATGCGACTCGAACCTATATTTACGCGACGACCGGCTCGGCGTCTACGTATACCAAGCGCCACGCCGATGCTTTCTATTCAACCCAAAACCATTCCATGACCGATGACGGTGCGAATGTGATTTCTGGAGACTTCTCTGGTTCGAGAGTGTGGAACGGTACTAACTACGTGTACGACGGTGCGAGTGGAACAAATGCCCCCTGGGGCCGTCTGACATCCCCCGACTTAGTCGAAGTTTCTGGAAACGGGAACCTCGTATTTTGGGTCGATAATGCCGCAAACAGATTTAGGACCTACAGTAAATCGACAGTGAATGGAAACGTTCAGTGGACACTGTCAACGAGCCTCGCGTACACGTACTCTCCAGTGAAATTGTCAGCACTCGGAAGTGATGCTATCATCGTCACAGGGTCGGGGTCGGCGGGTGCCAAGATTTACGACATCACGTACACCGCCGGTAGTACAACTGACCAATACGCCACGCGAGGGTCGTCTTTTTCGGGTACCCAAATCGACATGAGCGACGACGGTTCACAAGTCGTCAGTACGGCTTCTTCAAGGAGCTCGACGACATGGAACGGTACGGATTACGCGTACGACGGCGCATCAGGGGTGGCACCTTGGACAAGCTGGTCTGTGAGTGCTTTTTCCCTAGATTGGTCGTCTTATGAGATTGGGCGTCATGTTTACATCTCAGGTGACGGGACTAGAGCCTATCTCATCGTCTACAACATATATGGGGGGTCTAGTGACATATATATCATGATGTGGAACCGAGGAAATCAAGTATGGGATTCGACCCATGTCACATACCTTACAGTATACCTTGGGCAGTATAACTTCCTCTCCTTAAATACAGACGGTTCATTTTTAGGGGTGAGTGGGTCTTCTGTCCGTTTTTACGATATAATTTACAACGCAGGAACAACCTCCGATCAATATGTCATTCGAGGCTCTGGTTTGGGTTTTGGGAGTAACCACGATCTATCCGACGACGGCGACTATGTGGTGTACACGAACGTCAGTCCCGGTACCAAGGCGTGGAACGGTAGTTCTTGGGCATACAACGGACCGGCAGCGACGAGCGCCGGGTGGAGTTACCTTCACACGGTATTGGCACTTTCCGGTGACGCGACGAAGGCGATCGCGTTCAAGTCGAGTACGAACGAGGTGATTCTTTACACAAAGGACGCGCAGCACGAGTGGTCGCAAAACGCCACTTTAACACAGACGGGTGTCACCGCGTTATCAATCGACACGGACGGGAGTATCGTCGGGATAGTCGCGAACAGTCAGACGAAGTTTTATACCTTCGGTAGCACACAAAATCCGATCGGCTGGTATTCACACTCTTCTTTTCAAGACACGGCCGAGCCGGGTTTCGCCCAATCCTTTGACATTTCAAACGATGGAGATGCAGTTGTAGTAGGCGTGTCCGGCGACGGGACGAGTTCGTATAGAGGTGCCGTCCGAGTGTACGACTACACGTCGAGTTGGGCTCTCCGTTCGACGATAACACCGCCGAGCGAAACAGCTGCTAATGGTAACGTGGGCTATAGAAATTTGGGGAAGAGTGTTTCTGTATCGAGTGATGGAACCAAGATTGCTTACCTGGGCGATCAGGGTACCTACTCAGGTGGACAGAGTACGAGCACGTCGGGGTCGATGACCATAACCACCTCTGATTATCAAAACCGAATCACCAACACGTACAACGGTGGAGAGTGGGGTACGGTTAATTTTTATAATTCTAGCAGCTCCTACCTAAGATTAACGTCTGGAGGGGGTAACAACAACGGGATATGGCTTCCTGTGACCTTCGGGGCGGAGTGGTCTGTTAGTTTCGAATGGTATTTAAGTACTGCCAATGGAGCGGATGACATGCGGTTCGTGTTTTACGCTCCGAACCAACCAACTTCGTACGCAGGATCACAACACGGTGGCTACAACGTACTCCATGAATTTTATAGCGGTGATGAACACACGATCAGAGATCCCACGGATGCACCACTCTCGACGGTGTCCACCACGTACCAAAGTAACTCGTGGAGGTTGGTGAGCATAAGTTATAATAACGGAGTTCTCACCACAAGCGTCGACGGTGCGTCTGGTAGCAGCCGAACCTACACCTTTACGGGTTCGCATTTGAGCGCGCAACAAGCTCTATGGGGAACGAATAGTTATATCGCTATAACCGGACGAACCGGTGGTGCGTCGGCGTCACAGTACATCCAAAACATAAACGTCTCTTGGGTATCCACTACACAACCTCCAACCGTGACCCCAAACCGTAGCGAAGCTTCGACTCGTGATTGGCAGAATTCGGCGTGGGTCAACCCGGCGTACGCCAGTGATGAAGTCACGTTAACAGAGGTCGTCCCCGTGTCCGAAAGTAGAGATCTGGAAACGGTATCGATGAGTTACGATGGAACTCGGTTCGGGGTGCGAGCTTCGTCCGGGAGCTACGACGCGATTGTAAAGAAGCTCGATGCTTTAGTCATAACAACTACGGATATACTCGGGTGGACGAAACGAGGTGATATCATAAGTTTCGATACCACCGATTCAGTCGCCGCGACCACTAGTCGAAGCATGAGATCTTCTGTGGATGGGAACACCGTCGCGTTCGGGTACGTCAACTCGAGTGGAGTGAAGATTAGGGTTTACAGCTTCGCGTCGGGATCCTGGTCACAACTCGGTTCGGAGATTTCAACCACAGGAACTACTATATCCATGGACGTATCTAACGACGGAACGAGGGTCGCGGTCCTCTCGGGAGACACGGGTCGCGTGTTCGCGTACGGTGGTGGATCATGGTCGCAGTTCGGGTCGTCGATCGCGTTCCGACCCACGGGTGTGAACACCATCAAAATAAGCGGGAACGGTAACTACGTCGCACTGGGGAACAACACACCGAGCGATCCTTACCCTTTCAACATCCTGCGTGTTTACAAAAAGAATGTAGACTGGGAATTGATTTCACCGACGATGACCCTCGCGAAGACACCCTCGAACTTTTTCGGAGCCGGTTTCGGTCTACTGAACGACGGTTCCAGATTGGTTCATTATACAGATTCGGGTGTTGAATTCGCTTCATTCATCACGACCACGGGAACGGACTTCGTACAACACTCTACGGACATCACGGGTAACGGTGTAGGCTCCAACTTGGCGTTCGATAATAGTGGTAGTACCTTGGTGACGAGTTCCTTCACGGATAATGTCATTCGAGTCTACGATTCAAGTCATAACCAAGTAACTACTTTCGATGTTAAAATAATGTACGCAGACATCGAGCAACCATTCGGCAGTCCCGATGCTATGGAAACGAAACCGTTCGCCATCACGAAAGACGGTACCAAAATAGTCACCGTGGCGCCACCGGGTGTAAGTGGTTTGCGCGCCATCGTCTACAAAAAGCAGAATGGGGTATGGTCACAAGAGGGAAACACGATTGAAATCACAGTTACCGATCGAATCTCTTCGGTGGATATAACCAACGATGGAAATACTGTTATTGTGGGTAGTATAGACGAGGCTGCGAACGGGGCCAATCCCTGTCCGGGTAGAGCACAGGCTTTTACCCTTTCGAACGGTACGTGGTCCCAGCTGGGTGGGACAATAACCAACCCCGAGGGGAATCATAGGTTCTCAAACGTAGTTGCCATTTCAGACATCGGAACAATCGTAGCCGCGGGTCACTACACGTACAACGGTGGGCGACCTTTCGGTGTTGTGAAAACGTACGAATCCAAGGATGAGATTCAGGATATATCGTTCGGTCCTCCGATCATAGAGCTGATCGGTAATTCCTACATTAGGCTACCGCTTAATGTGATATACACAGAATTAGGGGCGACTATTACCACGCAATCTTCGACAGTGCCCGAAATAAAAATAACTGGTACCGTTCAAACGGGTATCCCTGGTGTATACACGCTTCGGTACGAGTGTGAAGATAATCTTCGTAAAACGGCGACGCCGGTCTTCCGACAGGTTGAAATAATCTCCGCCGTACCAACTTTCAGGATCAAGGGAGAACCGATCGTTTACCACACAAAAGATGTTTTATACATTGATCAGGGTATTGAAGTTTTCTCGGGCTACGAAGATGGAACGGATTTCGACATGTTTTACAGGGAACCGGGGTCTGATACAATTATCGGGTACGGGTATGTTAATTTCACTCCTTCGACGGAAGGTGATTGGACTGTGTACTGGGTAGACCAGCTCGTAGATGAGTATCTCCGCACAGGTCCACTACACACGCGTGTAGTCCGAGTTAGGGAGAGGCCGGTCATCACCTTGACAGGTGCGTCCGCCATTTATCATCGTTTATTCGATCCATTCGTTGACCCGGGTGTGACCATAACACAAAGTAGCTACGGTTTCGAGGGAACCACCACGGCGACAGCGATAAATCCTAACCTCTCGGGGGTCTACACCATCACCTACACAGCGGTTGATAAATTCGGGATCGAAGCCGTTACCGTCACGAGAACCGTGGACGTCAGGGAAAGGCCCTCGATCACAGCGGCGCAGACCTCCTTTTACAACATACTCGACGATCCCATATCCACACCCACACCCACGGTCAGTCCATCTAACCTCGCGTCCCAACTACAATCGTCTAATAACATCGACATAAACGCGAGAGGTGATTACACAATTACGCACACCTTGACGGACAGTGTCGGTATATCCGCACAACCTTTCGCGCAACAATTTTCCGTGGGCTCGCACGGAACTTTGGCATTCAGCGACACAGGAACTGTATTCGCACTCTCGAAAAACGGTGGTGACCTAGCCGTGTTCGACACGACGCTGAAGACATACAAAGTTCAGGGTTTCGCGCAATACGGAGACGTCGCCACACCGGCACCGCCCACCTCCATCAAATTCACACCCGATGGCCAATACATGGTCGTCGGCATGGCGTCGCACCTGACGATCGGCCTCGTCCGCGTCTACAAGAAGAACGTCACTTTCTCGAGTGGATGGGAACAGGTCGGGTTCGATCTTTTCGGGACGGATTACCTCGGTAAGTTCGGGGAGTCTGTCGATATTAATACGGATGCGACCAGGATAGTGGTTGGTGCACCGGAGGCGGGTACGGCGATTTTGAAATCGGGGTCGGTCAAAATTTACGACTGGACCGGATTTTTCTGGAAACAATCGTCATTCGTTGTCGAAGGGACGATCCCTAGTCAGCTCATGGGCTTCTCAGTCTCGCTCGATAACGAGGGCACGACCCTCGCTGTGGGGTCACCCGGTCACACCACGACCACCGTTTCTGGCACGACCATTACCACGGCTAACGTCGGTAAGGTGTCCGTGTACAAACTGTCTGGATCGGATTGGCAACTCTCAGGATCCGAAATCGAAGATGGGACCGAGGGGAAACGGAACGGTACGTCGGTTTCCTTGTCGCGCAGTGGAAACGTATTGGCGGTGGGCTCCGTACTTGGCGGCGGCGTGAGAGTCTACAGTTACAGCACCGATTGGACGCTTTACGGATCGCACGTCCAGGGAAGTTTCGGCGAGTCAGTGTCCCTGTCGTCCAATGGAAACACGCTGGTGGCTGGGTCGAAGGACGAAAACAAGGGTCGCGTCTATAAGTACACGTTCGGTGGTGACGGTTGGTCCCGAAGCACGGATACTTTTGACACGATCGTCGCAGGAGAAGGAAGCACGACCTTCTTAGGTAAGAAAGTGAGCTTGGACGGCTCGGGTGAGTTGTTGTGTGTCTCGTCGAACACCGATGTACGTATTTACCTGGTTTAAAAATATCCACTACTACTAATAAAGATGTCTGGAGCACTCGCGCAATTGATTTCGCGTGGGCAGCAGGACCGGCACATCACCGGGAATCCGGAGACGACGTACTTTCACACGCGGTTCAAGCGCCATTCCAACTTCAGCGCGTTCACGCATGTGCAGACCTTACAACAACACCCCGCCGCGGGGAAGTTTAGCACGGTTCGCATCCAGAAGATGGGAGACCTGCTCTCCTACGTCACGATCGTCGCCGATGATCCCACTGAGGGATCACAGCTCATCACGGATTGGAGGACAATAATCAAGCACGTGGACCTTTACATAGGCGGTCAGCTTATTGATTCCCAGGATTCCGAATTCAGTGAAGGCATAGCCATCGACCTGTTCGCGAACACTTATTCCAAGACCTACCCGGCGTCTCTGCACGGCGGCGTGGGATCTCAATCGTACTTTTACCCGCTCCGCTTCTTTTTCGAAAACTGGCAAACGAGTCTCCCCTTGGTAGCGCTCAACTTCCACGATGTGGAATTGAAAATTTACTGGCAGGATGACTTACCTGATTACACGTACATGGTCGACGCGTGTTTCATCATGTTGGACGAGGACGAAAGGAACTTCTTCGCGTCCACGCGTCATGATATCCTCATCTACCAAGTCCAGAAGAATGAACCGAGCAATCAAAAGTCGATGGACTGTGTGTTTTCGCACCCCGTTAAGTATTTAGCCAGTAGTAACGTCACCGCAGATAACGTGAACAACGCGTTAGTCTCTTCAATCAACAAAGTGAAGCTACAAATAAACGGCGTTGATTTGGTTGACTGGAAACGATCCGTTCCGTATTATACTTCGATTCCTTGTTACTATCACTCGGATTTTTCGGCGAGTAACACCGAGCAACTTTTCTTCTACCCCTTTTGTCTATCCGCGGGAAAATATCACCCGACGGGAACTTTGAATTGTAGCAGGATAGATTCACTTAAAATCCAGTGCACGGAAAATATAAACACACCCGTGTACGCCGTGTCGTATAACATTTTAAGAGTGGATAAGGGCATGGCCGGAACGTTATACGCAGATTAATTTTGTAATATATGATTAAGAGATGAGTGACACCAAGGGCAAGTCCAACGCACCGTGGAACGAGTGCATTGGACAGATGAAGGGCCAGCAGGGTGTTTCTCGTAGGAATGCACAAGCGGATTCTTTAAGACTCAATGATTTTCTGGATGCGAAGTTCAAGGGAACCAATTATAAGATTGGGTCCTCATCCGCCTTTCAGGTGGGTGTCAAGTACGGCATCAACCCAGATCTTCTCAAGGGTGTTAAAAAAATCCCGTCACAATACATCATCGCCTCGAGTGGACAGGTCCTCCACGGGGAGAACACGGGCGATATTTTCGGGTGGTCGACGGATCTCTCCGAGGACGGTCTCACGTTAGCGGTCGGCTCGATCTTGAACGATAACACGAACGGGTTGAACTCGGGGAGCGTTCGAGTGTACACGCGATCGAACCCCGACGAAGCGTGGGTCCAGAAAGGTGTGGACATAGACGGCGAAGCTGCGCAGGATTATTCGGGTTGGTCCATCGCACTTTCCGCCGACGGTGATCGCCTCGTCATCGGCGCCGTCTTCAACGACGACGGGGGTAATATAAACACAGGACACGTCCGCATCTACGACTGGAACGCAGGTACTTCGCAGTGGGTCTCCGTCACTGAGATTAACGGCGGCGCCGGTGACTTTTTTGGTTATTCGGTGTCGCTCTCCAGGGACAAGAACCGCCTCGCCGTCGGCGCACCTTACGGGCTCAGTCAAAGGGGGTACGTGAGTGTCTATTACAATAACAGTGGCGCGTGGCAGAAAATCCAAGACGTGGCTGGACCCACGTACAACAAGGGGAAGTTCGGGGAACGTCTCTCCCTGAATGACGATGGGACTCGTCTCGTCGTTTCGGCGCCGCACGCGCTCGGCGATACGGGTGTCGTATATTTTTACGCCGTGAATCAGTCGGCGGTGAATTTACTATCCACGAAGATGGGACCAGGTCCCGGCATGAAATTCGGACATACCCTCGATCTTAAGGGCAACACATTGGTGGTAGCTGATCTCACGAGCTTACCGTTGAAAATGCACGACATGTCTTCGGATACATTCGTCACACAGGCAGCCCCGGCGGGTATTTTTCGATCCTCCGAAACGAAGGTGAAATTGTCTCAGGACGGTAACGTGGTACTGCTCAGCATGCCGGCGTTAAACACCGAGGACAACGTCATAGACTCCAAGGCAATAAAACAATCCTCGTTCAACAAGTTGGGCCTGGTTAAGATATTCGCTCGTGACGGTGACACGTGGAAGCAACGCGGATGGGATATGAAATCGTACGCCAGTAACAACGACGAATTTGGGAGGTCGATCAGCATCTCCGGGGACGGCTTGATCGTTTGCATTTCCGCACCTCGCAAGGATGATTTGAGCACGGATCGAGGATGCGTGACTGCACACACGGTGCGACCGATATCTTACTACGTCAAACCGAAGATCACCTTGATGGGTCTAAACCCTCAGCCCTTGGAGGCCAACACCAGCTACGCAGAGGCCGGTGCTATCACCGACACGGGTGCAGTTGTGACCATCGTGGGTGACATCGAGGATAACAGTGTCGAGGGGCGACAGTACACGGTGCGATACACGGCCGCCAGTGCCTTTGAAAGCACGGCCGTCGAAAGGAGAGTCGTCATAACAAAAGATCCGACCGTTCCTGTGCTGACTTTCAACGGCGACGCCATCGTAAAGATTCCGGTGAATGGGGTGTTCAACGATCCAGGGGTAACTTCAAACATTCCCGCCACCATAACGACCAACTCACATGTCGATTATCAGACTATCGGCGCGTACGACATCGAATACACCGCGTTCTCGACGTACGGCATAAAGTCAGATACATTGACACGGACTATTTATATCGTGTATGACATCGAATTAGAATCTTCTGAAATCGCGGGTAAAAGGACCTGCATGTCTAAAGACGGTTTCGTGGCAGCCACGGGTGATTTCGCGACAAATACTGTGGTTTTATACGAATGGAGTCCCGTCGCGCCGATTGAATGGAAAAAGATCGGTCAGACCATCGTGGGATCCGATGGATCGGGTTTCGGCGCGGCGTTAGATCTTTCGGCGAATGGTCTGACAGTCGTCGTGGGTGCACCCAGTTTCAACAACCTGGCGGGTGTGGTTCGGGTCTATGAATATAACTTTTTAGTGAACGCATGGGAACGAAAGGGTGATGATATAACAGATTCAAATTATGGAGATAAGATGGGTGAGTTCGTATGTATCAGCGGCAACGGAAACACCGTTTCGACGGGAAGCTTTTCGCCATCTGGCACTAAGAACCCGTACGTTTTCACGTACCGATACTCGGCGACGACGGATACGTGGACAAAAATTCACGAATACACAGAACCGTTCAAACTTCCAGTAGAGGTCGTCTCTAACCAGTTCTCTGGATCACTTGACACCGTGGGAGCGAAATTATTACTCGGTGCACCTGTGAACAATTACGCCACGGGTGCGGTTTTTCTGTTTGACCTCACGACCGGTGAAAAGCTTGTGAGCATATTCGGAGATGCGGTCGGGGCAAACCTCGGGCAATCCGTGAAACTCGCACCTGACGGTAACACGTTTGTGTTTGGAGATGTATCCGCGGGGTGCGTGAAAGTCTACGGCGCGAACCTCGCGACAGGTTTCTGGTCTCGGTTAGGGGACTCGATTACCGAATCGTACTCGGCCGGCGGTGACTTCGGTAAGTTCGTCGATATATCTAAAAACGGTGGGGTCGTCACCTTCTCCGATCCATCGACGGAGTTGGGATTGGGCAAGATATATCAGTACAAGTGGGACGGGGAAAATTGGTTACCAAACATGGTAGAGGTTAACAACAATGTTGCGGGCTCATTCTTTGGTCGTAGGTTGTACGTGACGGAGGATGCTTCTAAGATTTTAACGGAGAGTACCGTTACCTTCCAACTTTTCAGGTGGAACCTTGCGAGACCGTCGGCGACAATAAATGGAGCAGCCCGTCTGCTTCGCCTCTCCGTTGACCAACCATACGTTTACAACTATATCACGAGTGAGTCAAACATCGTCGTCACTGGACAGGTAAACACATCCGTCACGAATAATTACGTTATAAAGTACACGGTTGTGAATGACATAGGTCTCTCCGAAGTTTTTTATCAGATTGTGAGCGTTTCCGGTGACATGTTGCAATTAGGTCTGGACATTCGAAGCTTCGACCCGTCTGCGACCGCCCTGAATTTAGGGTGGTCTGCGAGTATGTCCGATGATGGTACCCTGCTCGCGGTGGGTCTTCCCGGGTATGAGAACGACAGGGGTAGGGTAAAGATCTATCAGTTTGACTTGACCACGATCATATGGGAACTTCAGACAACCATAACGGGTCCCTCGACTGGGTCTCTTTTCGGGTACGCGGTCTGTCTGAGCAAGAATGGTACGAAACTCGCTATCGGAGCCCCAGGGGTCACGGACGGGCTCGTGCGAGTTTACAATAAGAACGGTGCGACCTGGAATCAACTCGGCAGCGATATGACGGGTACCTCTGGAGGGAAGTTTGGTTTCTCAGTTTCTCTTAACTTAGAAGGTACGAACGTGGTCGTCGGGGAGCCACGGAAATCGTTCGATGTGAACACAGGAGCGGGCGTTACGAGGATGTTTTCATACACAAGTTCACAATGGACCGAAATTTCGAGTATGACGAATAATCAACTCGAACACGAGTTGGGTCACAGTGTCGCGGTCACGTCAACGACCAACGTGTTCTTAAGTGGCGCACCCATGGCGGGTCCGGGATACGTGAAGTTATCGTCTTACATCGGAGGAAACGTCCCGATCTTTGCTCAACCGCTCGTCTTTGGTGAGAAGTTCGGCTGGGCCGTGACCATCACGAACGACGGAAACACCTTCGCAGTCGGGGCTCCGTATTATAATAACAAGACCGGTCGGGTGCTCGTGTATGACGCTACGACAACACCCCCCTCTCTGAAAGGAAGTCCTATCCTCGGCGACACACCGGGGTCGGAATTCGGTCTGGCCGTGCACCTGACGGGCGACGGTTCGAAACTGATGATTCACGCGGGTGGAGGTCGCGTGACAGTTTCTACTTACAACGGGTCAGAGTGGGTCGCCGATACCAACGAGGTCATCACGTCTTCCGAGCTGGATATTAAGTTTGGGTACGCTTTATCCAGTTCAGTAGACGGCGAACGACTGATGGTCTCCGCACCCCTTCTCGAGACCGGTTCTGGGTTGGTTCGTGTCTTTTCGACCAGAACTTCTCAGATTCAAAATCGGGATTTCATCGGTCCGACCCTAACACTGAACGGTCCGGTGAGCATCACGCACAGCCAGGGATTACCGTTCATCGACCCGGGGGTGAGGCGAAACGATCTGGAGTCTGGTTTCACAACCACGGGAACGGTTGACATCAACACACTCGGTACTTATACACTGACCTACACCGCACAGGACGCGGCCGGAAATCCATCCGTGAACACCCTCTCAAGAACGGTGGAAGTTGTACCCGTGAATTTCAACAACGTCACCGGACGGGTGACGAACGCTCTGACGAATCACAACAACGCGGGTGTCCAGATGTCTGGAGACGGCACGCGATTCGCGGTTTGTTCGGGAGCCGCACCGCTGGCACACGTCAGCCAGGGGGTCACCGCCACCGAAGTCTTAGGTACACAAGGAAACGTCACGGTTTATGAAATAGATGATTCAGCGAGTCCCTCCACGTTCACCCAGGTAGGGCAGATCACGGACAGTAAACGGTTCTTCGCGACGTCGATGCAGCTTAATCAAGATGGCACGAAGATAGCTGTCATGAGCACCCCCGATCCCTCTTCCACGGAAATCTCAGTCTACGGACTTGGAAACACGACGTATTCACCCCTGGCTCCTCCGTTCCCCAGGACCGATACGTACGGGGAGTTCAACCTTGCCTACTCGTATAGTTCGATCATAGATATAACTTCACTTGGCATCAACCTCTTTGGTCGTACCGGTGATCGTCAGTCGTATAGATATAAAAACCTGGCGGCGTCGAGAGATGGGAGTGTAATTGCAATAGGTAAACCGATGAGTGGAATTGATGCCGTTTCGTTGTACAAGCGTTCGGGTGAGACGGTCACCATCGGTTCTTTGACATCGCAGGCGCAGGTTGGTTCACACACGGGTCTCACAGCGACTGATTCTGATATTTCTTCGAACGGTGAAAGAATCATATTCTGTGACGACGAGACCACGTTCATATATAATACGACAGGTAACGTACAGGAAGCGGCGTTCACTTCCACTGAAAAGGTAAACGCACTGTCCGACAACGGTCTGATAGCCGCGGTCGCGACGAAAAAAATAGTCGAATACACACCCATAACCTTAACAGGTGGTGACAGGGTTTCTGTCGCATTTGGAAGTTCGTGGTCGGACCCCGGGTTCGTCTACACTGGTAGCGACGCCGTGACTGTCACTGGAACTGTAACCACCTCACAACAAGGTGAGTACATCATACAATACACGACAGACAAAAACGTGCAGATCAGGATTGTCAATGTCGAAGCCCCTACCGGTGATGTAACAACCTTTAATGCTTCTCATTCAACTACTAATATTCCGTACGGACCCGGTTTCGCGGGATGGACGGGTACGTGGAGGACTCAAGATTTCACTCTCTTCACGGTACCTTCCCATTACGGTACGATATCAAACGATAACTTTAATATGTCTATAACCCTTAATGGGACGATTCCGGTAGCTGGAAACTGGCAGTATCAGTCTATACAGATCTTCACGGACAATGGCTTCTCCTCGAGCATCGGATTCACATCCAATGGTTCGGAAAGTGGTGTTTCGTATTCCTGGTCCGGCAGTGTTTACACAAATCACACGAGAACGACATCATCACCCCCGAGTGGATTCTTATCAGGTGGTGACGTAGTTAAGGGTCGACTCCACCTTTACAACACCTATTACAGCACATTTAGCGTGGACGTCGATGTCAGTTTCGGTGGTGGTGTTCCAGTAACTACACCGACCATCACACTTATCGGTCTCTCCGAAAACAGTATTGCGATAGGAGACAGTTTCGTCGACCCCGGAGTCACTTCCAGCGACAGTGTCTCGACGTACATTTCACCCACGTTTCCACAATCCGTGTCGTGTAGGAAAGCCATAGTGTACCGGGCTGTTTCCGGGGCTGGGATCATAGCTTACGCAGTTCGATACGTTGGTGTCGAGAAGAGACCAAAGGTATTCGTGTATAACCGCGTGCAAACCGCGTGGTCACGGTTGGGGCAGGAGATCTTGACAACAAACAAAGATTTAGATATTTACGACACGGCCGTGTGTTTATCTGAGCTCGGTTTGAAGTTTGCGATCAGCAAATACACACAGGGGCAGGGTTACATTTTCACGTACGAGTACGATCAGTCCAGCTACCCACCGGCATGGGTGCAGTACGGCTCGACGATAGAAATTTCGGGTGGTGAACGAAACCCCGGTTTCAGCTTGGCCATGTCCGGAGACGGAAATCGCATCGTCATTGGAAGTCCGGGTAACGCGAACACGTCGGGTGAAGTCTACGTGTATAACTACGACACCACCAACGGATGGGTCAAGAAGAACCAGGACTTATGGACCCTGACGTCATCGACCCTGACGACCCTGGGAATCTCGAATTACTCGATGGATCTGTACGGGCATTCGGTGGACATCTCCAAAGACGGCGCGTATATCATCGTCGGTGCACCACTGAATGTCTCTGGACGCGGCCACGTGTCGGTGTATACCCTGTCGGGCACCGATTTTGTGTTTAAGGGAAGACCACTCGTTCGAGATGTGATCGAACCGGAGTTCGGTCGACAGGTTTCCATCACAGACAACGGCCTCGCCTTCGTGACGAACGCTGGGGCTTCAGCCACCAGTGCGGGTAAGCTCATAAAGTACCTGTTCGAAAACAACATCTGGGTAGAATTCGCCACCATCGCCACGTCCACGGTTCCGATCTCCGGTTCGGCAATCAGTGAAAGTGGAAACAAAGTTTTATTCATCAAAGATGTAGTTGAAATTCACACCGTCGGTGAAACACAGGTTCCCGGAGGTGGATGGGATAAGCTTGGTCAGGACATCACACTCAATTCCATCACGGCACCGGGTGCCGATACGAACCCTTCCCCCTCGGCCGGGTCTCGGTATTCACCCGGGATATTCAAACCCACAAACAGTAACGTCACAGGCTACACTGTAGATCTCTCACACGACGGCACGGTCTTGGCGATCGGTCTTCCTTTCCTCGAGATGGGAGGCGGAGATCCGTTCGTGGTCAACTCGAGAGGATCTGTGGCCGTTTTTTCGTTCGACGGTTTACTTTGGAATCAGGTGGGAGGCACCATCGTCCCCAAGTACGTGTATGACAGCGCCCTGACGGCCAAATACGACGGTGCCACGAGCGTGACGGCCCTGAACGAAATCGCCGAGGCGAACACATTCAGTGGTGCTGACATAAGTCTCAGTGGAGACGGGCAGTTCATCTGTGTTGGGTCTCCCGGTTATCTATCGAATCCCATCGACTTACAGTCCATGGATTCTCTGCCAAACGAAGGTGGCATGACCTTCTGGACTCTGTACAGAAGAAACTCTACTTGGGCGCCGGCGAACGACCTGTACAACGTCGGTTGGGAACCCGTGGTGAGACGAGACAGCGAACTCTCAGAAAGTCTCGTGGATTACGACCAGACCACCACCGTCAACGAAAAGAAACGTGAGCTTTTGGGTTTGGGTCTTAAAGTATCCACCGACGGCTCGTTCGTCGTTTTCGACACGAGGACGGATGGAGTTAAGATCTTGGCCGAGAGTTCCGGGTCGTGGTCCGTACAGGAAGCTCTCGAGACTGAAACGACCACGTTCTTGAAAAGTAAGGGTGTGTTGATTCAAAACATGCCGCACGAGTCTACGTACACACAGGCTCCGGGATCGACCTACGGAAAAGGTAATTTTCCGGCGAAACATTGGCCCGTCAGCTATATCTCCTTGTCGAGCAACGATAAGTACCTCTCCGTGTCCCAACCCTTGTTCGACCCTCTTTTCAGGGCAAGTACGACGGCGAATCAACAAGTGGAGGACATGAGGATGGGTCAGGTGGTGGTGTATAAAGGGAATACTAACACGAGGCAGAAGAGACGCGACGTGAACATTCAGCAGTTTCTGAGCGACATACGCCAAAATCAGGGGAACGCCGAAGAAACTCTCAATCTGTACGAACCTCTCACTGTATCTATGAGCAAGGACGGGTCCACTATCGCGATTGCCTCGCCGTACGGAAAGCTAGATGGGAACGGCGACCCCGATTTCATCGACACCGCGACACTCAACGCTGGGTTCACCGCGTTCAGAAGTTGGATTCAGGTGTATACCTATTCCGCGAACAAATGGATCAAAAAGGGAGCACTCATAGCGCCGCAGCAGACCGGAAACCCGGGAAATACACTCAAGCTCACCATCGGACAGAACATCGCTCTGAGTTCAAACGGCTCGAGGATGGTGGTCTCGGGGATCAAAGGGGAGAACATCACCTCACCGGCGGATGCGAACGATTTACCGGATCATGTGCACGAGGTGTACATCTTTGATTACGATTCCGGTTCGGCCACGTGGATAACTACCAGCGGTGATGCGGCGAACATGGAAAAGATTTACATCGACGCGTCTAAGCGGAGGTACCGAGGGAGTACGGATTGGATCTACGAAGATGATCGGTTCGTCGCGGGGGCGTCCCTCCACGGTGGTACGCACAAGGATGCGTATCAGCTCGGGTCCATAAGCAGCGTATCTATTTCCGATGACGGGACGAGGATAGCCGTCTCCACGGCGAACTATTCCGCGATAGATTTCGTCGCGGCGACAAATTTTGGAGATGTCACGGCGGGAACTCAGAAAACCAGTCAATGTCTCGAGATGGTTTTGGTTTTCGAATACGACTCGCAGTTCCACAACTACTCAGCATGGGAGACTACAACCCCCAATCAGGCACCTCACGGTGACGTCATTCCATACGGAATTAACGTGTTTCCTCACGAAATCAATCACCAGAGCGCCACGAATCACTGGGGTGCGGGTATATTTTCAAGTGGAAGAAACAGGGTTGGTTGGAACACCATAGATGCTGATGCGAGACAATTCGAGAACGTGTACATCACCGGTGGGACACACGCGAATTGGAAGTTATTGCACTGGGAACTTTTCAAAAGCGAATTGGATCTGGACGGACAGGTGAAGTCACCTTTCACACGGTTCGACTTCGACGCAACCGGTGCGCATACCGTGGCGATAGACAAAGTTGGAAATATTTTACTATATGCGACCAACGGTGGCAATTTATCGAGCACTGCCGTCGTTCGTTCATTCCTTTACAATAAGCCGTACGGAACGTTTACACAGATCGACGATACCGTACACCTAGAAGTGTCCGCAGGTTTAGGGTTAAACCCGGGTGATCAAGGTGATGGTCTGCGTCTAGCATTGGATGCTGGAACGGGGACGGAAGTGATAATTGCAGCTACTGACTCTGGACAGGTGATAACACGTGACAGAGTAGCAGCAGGGATGAGGTGGAATTCTGGTTCACCACTGGGTATAAATGGTAATGTCGGAGACGAAAGAGGTTTTTCTGTAGACATTTCACGGGGGACATATAACTTTTCAGCAGCGAGAAGTGTAGTGGTGGGTAGTCCGGGGCACGGTTCTAACAACGAAGGTAAATTTGAAATATGGCATAGACAGGTGAATTATGGTGGGCAATCTAATAGTTTGTCACTGGGTGCGACTGTTGTCGGAAACGCTAACGAAAATATTGGAAGTGCGGTGGCCACGAATTATTCGGGCCATTACATAGCCGTGGGTGTACCCTCTCATAATTCTGATCAGGGTTCTGTCCGTTGGTATCATTGGGATTTCAGTGGGCCACCTGTAGTGGAATCTACGGTGTACGGTACGACCGGAGCATCGGAAAGGTTCGGGTATGCGATAGCGTACAACAAAGATGTTGGTACCTATTTTAGTTCAACTCCTATGCACCTCGCAATCACCACTTTCCCGACGTCGACTTCAAGTGCACACGCATGTGTAAGGGTATATACTATGCCGGGTGGTCATGCTACTCCAACTCAGATGGGCGCTGACATTCCCGCCATCTCAAATAGCACGACAGAACCACTCTCGATAGCAATGACCGGTAACCGCGTGGCGATCGGTGCCAGACACCATAACAACAACAGTGGAAATGTTCGGGTGTACCAATTCACTGCTGGCGCGTGGACGCTTATATTTGACCTCTCCAGCACGGTGGCCGGTGAAAAATTTGGTACGTCCGTCGCGTTGAATAGTGATGACGGGACGCGTCTGTTGGTAGGCGGTGGGCCCAGTAGTACCAAGGTGAGTTTCTTCGATCTCAATGCGGGGGGTGGTACCGGTCCGGTGACGACCAGGCATACGTTTTGGGACGGGACAGGATTTAAACACAAGGGTATACCCCATAGCATCGTCAGTGGTTTGAAGTTTATTCAAAACGACGCCCTGCTCATCGAACGATACGATAACGCCGCCGGAGGTGTGACCGCCACGCGAGAATATTTGAAGGGCCAGACCGGTGTGAATCATTATGAAATGAGAAATTATAACACGAATCGTTACCCTTCTCTGCTGGTCTTCGACTCATCGCGTAACCTCGTGACGAATCGATCGACCCAATCAAATGGAGTTACTAAAACGGATTGGTACGGCACCGCCATGTCTTCTACCACGTACCCCGCGTTCGGCGACGGAGTTAGGTGGACACATACCTACACGGTTCCCACGACGACAGAACTGACCAGGGACCTAAACGGTGGAATGTCAACCAGGAATAACGGTTGGTGGATCAACCCCGTCACGGGGTGGATGCTTCTCGACTTTAACATCGCGCCAGAGACGTATGAGGACGTACCATATTCAGTAGACATCTCTTCCCCCTTCAACAGGGTAGTTTTCGGTATACCCCAAGCAGGCAACCATCGAGGAAAGATTTGTATTTTCGACGTTTCGACTGAAAGTCACACTCAGAATATCAACGGGGTTGATTATAGTACTTCGCGGTATGCACTGACAAAAGTCGGAGATGACATCTACGGCAACGCCTTAAAGGGGCGTTTCGGTGAAAGTGTGTCTATGTCCGCGGACGGAAATCGAGTGGCGGTGGGTAACCGACCTTTTCACCGGGAAGGAACCGACTCTACATATGACGATCGGGTGCAGTCTAAATTTTATGTATACGAACGCGATGTAACCACGAACACTTTCAATAAAACCATCGAGGAAAATCTGAACATCATCTCCAGTCTGGAGAACCCAGGGGTCGGGTCTCGTCCCACTCTGTCGCAATTTCAGTTTATGTTTTATGATCAACTCGACGACGACGTGTATTCGAAATGGGGAAGGCCGCCGTGTTTTCAGATGAAAGGTATCGGCATCGGCACGGACAACTCCAACCAGGAAATTCAAGACCTTCAACAGCAGGTGTGGGTGGACTCGAGGTACGGGAAGGTGGACGTCACACTGAGTGCGACGACGTTACTGGTGAGCTTTTTCAACGGGTTCCGACTGTTCGACATAGGTAACCTCACGTCAAAGGCTTTCTCTCAAATTGGTGACACTATCGCGGGACAACCCGATACTTACGCGTGGGGAACCGACGATTTCGCATACTCGTATTCAACACTTTCGGAGAACGGTCGGAGTGTCCTGATTCCGGTGGGTAACATCGGACCGACTAATTATCAGAAAGAACTGCACATTTACGATTTCGACGGGGATGTGATGAAATGGAATCATCGAAACACATCTGTTGTGGACGGTACATCCACCGGGGGGCAGCCAACCCACCCAGTCGAGTATAACTTTTTGTCCGTTTTATCGAACGATAGGACGGCAGTTTCCTCTCTTTACTTTGGACCAGCAGAGCCGGTTTTCAGACAACACCTGATATCTACAACTGTTCAACAACAATCCTACAATAAGATTTCTTCTCTGGTTTTGGTCGCGACCAACATAAATGCACAACAATTCTCGGGTGCGTATACGTCCGAAAGAATTCCAAACTTCACGATGAGCAACGATGGAACTAAAATTGCCATCGGCAACACACGGGATACTACTTTTTTCAGCACCACAAGTGACTCACGAGAAATGGGTTCTGTCAGTATTTTTAACTACGACTCGGTAATTGAGGAGTGGAATTCACAAAAGATTAGCATCACCGATTCCGCGACGTACGTGAACACCGAGTTCGCACCCGCGCGGTTCGGTAAGTATCTCGAATTTGTAAAAGACGGAACCTCATTGGTCGTGAGTGCTCCGTCCAGTCGAGACGGGCAAGGTGACATCTTCTTCTTTGACACGTCATCTACGACGACTACAACACAAAAAGCGTCGCCGTTCACTAACCCGTCCGGTGAATCCCAGAACAGGTTTGGGAGTACGGTGGGTATTTCGGACGATTTCACGCGACTTTTCATCGGCGACCCGGGACATGGGTCGGGCGTTGGGAGGATCATAGTGACTGGCTACGATGGGTCGTCGTGGGGCACTCCACAGTACATCACACGAAACGGCTCTCCAGAAGGCACCTTGAACACAAACGTGAAGTTCGGTCAGACGTTCGACATCTCGGGTGACGGCGATTACCTCATATCATCGTTCTTTGGAGAGGACCCTACTTACACCCTTCTCGATTTTGTTTCGTATTACAACACTAACAGTGGTGTGGACATAGCCGAGGTGTGGCAGCGAAACAAGGATACGAACACTTGGGGGGTGAAAAGCACGATTCCCTTACGACTGAAGACTGGAACGAACATCAGTGTACCGCAGGGGGTCACCTCTATACCGCACCAACTGGGACCGAGTATCTCGGCAAATCTCGCGGGAAATGAAGAGTTCGGGGTGTCCGTGGATTGTATGACTTTAGGTGATGGAACCCTTCGATTAGTGGCTTCTGCTCCAACTGCAACGGTTGGTGCGTGGACGATCGCTGGTGTGGTTATGGTTTTTGATTATGACGCGGCGAACAACGCGTGGACTCAGGTTGGACAGACAATTAATGGATATCAAACCAGTGGGTATTTTGGGATTTGTGTGGCGATAGCACAGTACACCGGGACCCGCATAGTCATCGGAGAGTATAAAGGGTCTAATCCTCCCGGTGGATTTGTGGAGGTGTGGGATTATGACATCGCCACCAACTCCTGGCAGTTGGTCGGCAACAGGATCACACAAACGAAGAATAATAGAAGCAATGATGATATTGGGCGCTATGTGGATATATCAGGAGACGGAAGCAGAGTAATTACGGGGGCACGGGGACATGATTTTATAATTCCATTTTTGGGATCGAATTACAACACAGGTGCTGTCTTTCAATATACATACAACGGCACGTCCTGGAGCCTCGTCGGTGATAATGCTTTTTTTGGTCTTACTAGTGAAGGTAATAATTGGTATTCGGAAAGGTGTGCGATATCCGCGAATGGGCAACATAGGGTTTTAGCGTCTATTGATGCCACAAATGGAGCTGTAGGTGTATTTCGCGGAACGGCGTCGGGTGGGTTCCTTATCACCGGGACTATTAAATACGGTTCCGGTTCGGGTGCTCAACTCGGTAGCTCTGTCGCGATAAACGATGACGGCAGTAGATTCGCCGCACAGGCACAAGGTGCGGGTTACGTCAGTGTCTATGAATGGGACGGGAACGATTACTTGCTTATGGGTTCGAATATTACCGGTTTTGCCACGTCCACACAATATTACGACGGACGTCAATCTATATCTTTGAGCGGAGACGGTAGCCGCATAGCGATCGGTGCACCGAGGGATGGGTCGGACGCCGGGTTGGTCAAGATATACGATTGGGATGGAGCGAACTGGAATCAGTTCGGAGATACAATAATCGGCGGTCTGGGGACCCTGATGGGAAGTTCCGTCTCTCTCACACCCGACGGTAAGAAGCTCGTGTGCGGGGCCCGCGGTGGAAACGGCCTCGTAAAAGTCTTCGATTTCGATCCCCTCGGACCCCATTCTCATCTACAATATCTCGTTGACAATGAGAACATTCAACCCACCGTCAAAATTAGCGACGGGGGTAGATACTCGTTATACGGTGTGGCCGCTCTTCCAAAACTGGTCGCCAGCAGTGGACAGGTAGAGCGAGTGACGAACGAACTGGAAATCCTTAAAAATGTTCATGATACAACTCCGGTCATAGATCTCGTAGGGGGAGATTTGATAAACGTCGCCGTGAACGCGTCATCGTACACCGACCCAGGGGTGACCACCGACGATCCTTCCGATACGGTAGTTATAAGTGGAGACCAGTTAGATGTCGACACGGTTGGAACGTATGTGGTTAGGTACACCGTGACGAGGTTCGGTCTAGTAAACTTTGTTGAGAGGACTTTCAACGTCTTCGTGCCCAACGACCCACCGACTCTAGCTCTCATAGGGAACGCGAGTGTTTCCCTGCTCGTCGGTAATTCTTACACGGAACCGGATCCGGCGGTGACGTTCACCGGCGGTGCGTTGGAGACGTACGGTGTACCCCCCGACGGTAGTGTTCCGGGTACGTTCAGGGTAAGATACGTGGTACGAAACACTCTCGGGGTCAGGTCGACAGAGCGAGTGATCACCGTGGAACCGGACACGACTCCACCCGCGCTCACCATCTTCGGCGGAAACGTCGTCCACAAAGTGAACACGAACTACAGAGATCCCTCGTACGTGGGATCAGATGGAAATGAGGAGATTTTCACAATCACACCCTCGTATATACTCGGAATCGAAACCTTGGGGAAGTTCCGCGGTGTCACCTCGGTGACGTACAGCGCGACCGACCAAGCTGGCAACATAGGGACATCCGTTCGATCTGTGACCGTCAAGGACGACTTCGAGGCAGCGTCGGCGCACACGATCAGTGACAGTCACTCATCAGCGTTGTCGAGCACCGGTAACAGGGTCGCTTCGATGGTCGGTCAGGACGTATCCCTGAACGAAACAGGTGGCGCGTTGGTCAACACGTGGACGGGTCTTGGGTCACTGGTGGGTCAGATGGTCCGGCTCAACTCCAACGGCACCATCGTAGCCTTCACCACGGTCACCGGTGTCTATGTCTACGAGTACACGACGTCGTGGGTCGAAAGATCTCCTCATAGTTCGTACCCGAGGTTTAAAGTCTCGGGTTCTACGGCGTTTAGGATTGAACTATCCGATGATGCGTCTACCCTCGCGGTATCCTACCCGGGAGGAACCGCGGCGTTCCTGGAAGAAGTTGCCGTCTTCAGGTGGAACGGTTCAGCGTACACATTGGACTATAACCAGGGATCCTCGGAGATTATAGGTCTGGGAGATTCCGTGTCACTGAAATCAGACGGAACCCGCCTCGCACTGGGCTATCCGAACAAGGACTTTTCTGGTGGCTCGTCCATCACGAGTACCAGAAGCACTTCCGCCAGTCCATACCCCACACGCAACGGAGTGAAACAGCTGTTCGGTGGATATTACAAACTCACGAGTTTAGGTCAATACGGAAGTAATAACACGATGTACTGGCAGCTTAACCTCGGATCTTCTTGGACGGTAAGCTGGGAGTGGTACATTTACGGTCCTCGATGGGGTGGCGCCGACGACATGCGACTGATTTACTTCGCTCCGAACCAAATCACCGCGTACCAAGCGTCGACGCACGGAGGGTACAACAACTTCTATGAATTTTGGCAGGGTGACACACACCAGATCCGGGACAATAATGATGTCTATAAGAAGACTCAGAACGTCTACTACGGAACCAGGAGGTGGCTGAAGGTCGATGTGTCATACGACAATGGCGTCATGACATCCACCGTTCGTGAGTTGTACGGACGTCAGAGGCTGGTTTCCACTTTGTCTCATGACTTTGGTAACGCACACGAAAGTCTCTACGGACAATCATTGTACTTCGGTTTCAGTGGACGAACGGGTGGAGTCTCATCTTCGCAGTATATTAGGAACATCAACCTGAGCACGAATGTTCCAGACATAGGTGAGATTGAAGTTTTTGATCGATCGGGTCCGTCTAATTGGTCACAGGTCGGGGGTGACATAAGGGGTGGTCTACAGGACCAGAAACTGGGGTCTATTGTGAAGTTATCTGGAGACGGTTCTACACTTCTAAACGTGAACAAGGGGAGAGACGGAAACCAGCAGAAGGTATCGGTTTACTCATTAAATTCCGGAACGTGGACGAAGAACGCGACGCTTCTGGACAGTGTCGTGACACGAACCTTCGGTACTGATGATACTGACGATCTCGTGGATCTCAGCGACGATGGGTCGATGGTAGTTTATACAAAGGGGACCGGGACCGAGACGTACGTGACGCACCCCAACGGTTTAGCGTCAAAAATTCTCGACGGATTCAAATTGGACGGCGGTGTGTATAAACACACGCTGGTCATACCGAACATACCCACGGCGTCCACCAAACATGTCTTCCTCGCGGGTGACAAATCTAAGGTTTTAGTGCAGTGCGGTACCGACACGTCCGTCTTCGACGTGACCGAGACGGTTTTCGACCCGATCATCACTCTTACCCAGGACGATGATGTCGATACCCTGACCGTCGTCGGCACATACACGGAACAGGGGGCGACCTCGAACGTGACGGACGGATCCTCGGTGACTGTCGGAGGGGATACGGTCACGGCCGCGGCGGGTACGTATAGGGTCACGTACTCGGTGACCGACTCGAACAGCGGTCGGTCGGGATTCAGGACGAGGGTCGTGATTATTTCGGAAACCTAAGTGAGGCGCGATCTCGTATATTTTACAACAACATGAACGCCCAATCCATCGCCGATTACGTCACCAATCTCGAGACTCTGAATGAGGAGTCCCGCGAGAAAATCGAGCAGCTCAAGAAGCTCCTCGCGCAGGCGAACGACGAACGCGTCGCCGCCCTCGAGGAACTCAACAGTTCCCGCGACAAGAAGCGGTACAAATCTCTTTACGACACGACCACCAAACCCTTGATCGGCTCTCTTCTCGGCGCCGACGAGTACGATTCCGCCGAAGATTCGGATTACGTCCAGTCGGATACCACCACCGAAGAGGAAAGCATCGAGGAAACCGACGACGACGACGACGAGTTCTTCACCTCCTACAACAACGACATCTACGAGATGCTCATCGACCTCGCCGCGGACGAGAAGTCGAACATCAAGCGTATGGCCTACCACCGCGCGGCCGATGCAGTTTTTTACCTGCCGTACCGCATCTCCAGCGCGCGCGAACTCGCCGAGGCCCGGGGTCCTAACAAGGTCGCCGGTATCGGCCCGAGGATCGCACAGAAGATCGACGATTTTCTCGCGAAAGGCACAAGCCCTAACAAGAAACTCGCGGACCTTTTCCTCAAGATAGGAAACCTCGAGGAATCGCAGTTCAAGTCCGAAGCGTACTGGAACGCGGCTGACATTCTGAAGAGCCTCCCCGACAAGATCATACACGGCTGGCAGGTCGAGAACATGCACGGCTTCGGCAAATCTATCTGTGCGAAGATCGACGAGTTCACGAAAACCGGCAAAATTAAGCGCCTCGATGAACTGAAATAAATTAGTACATATTTTTTATCAATTGAATATAAATGAATATCGAGCAGTTAAAAGATAGCTGGAAAGTAATAAGAGATGAGCTCGACAGTTTACCGATGAATGTATTCATATCTGATACACCGAGACCAACCGGTGAATGGCAGGATTCACCTATTTTAGAGAAAATCGTGAATGATTATACCGATGGGAAATTCGGGTGGTTAAAAGGCGGTCAAGAACATGTTCAGGAAGAATGGATTAGTTGGCCACTCGTGTGGAGCGGTCAGAGGGTGTATGGAAACTGTGTGAAATGTCCAAAAACCACTGAACTACTCTCACGTATCGATGGAATAGAAGTTGCGGGGTTTTCGTTGATGAAAGGCGGCGTGCGATTGACAGAACATGTCGATAACGTATCTGAAAACTACAAATATACATATCACCTCGGGCTAAAATGCCCGGTCGGTTCTATACTACATCATTCAGTACAGGGTGATATCACAGAAGAGAACGGGAAGCATATACTGATGGACGCTCGACAGAAACATTGGGCTGAAAATCAATCCAATGAAGATCGAATCATTTTGTATGTGGAACGGTATTAGCATCTCTTTCTCTTGTTAGACATCTCACTCAACGCGAAAACACCGTCATAAAACTCGATAATTTCGTCCAGTACGGTTTCGGTGCATATCGCTGCCTTCCGGACCAAATCGAGGTATTCAGCCGGTGCCGATCTCACAAAGGCGATTTCCGCGGAGATGAATTTGTGCTGGGGGTTCGAAATGTATTCGGCGAGCTCGGTTTCCGGGAGCTTCTGAAATACCGAAACGAAACTAACATAATCCTTGTGAAAGTCCGTCCAGAGCTTCAGCCGCCCTCTCGCGTATTTCAGGAAACGTGGTGAATCGAACATGCGTGCTGCGCAGGTGGAAATGAATTTCCACCAGGATTTTTTTCTTTTTTTAATAATAATGATTCCGCCGATTGCCAAATTTTCAATCGGTCTTCATTCTGTGTTAGCTTTGATCGTGGGAATCGACAATCTTAAGGGACATAAAAAGAACAACAGTAAATGAGTCAGAATGTATGTTCAGGCGATATGCCAAACTCTGACATCGATGGGACCGCAATATCTAAGGAACACGTGCAAATGGGTCAAGATGGCAATCTGGGACGCACCGTTTCGACTGTTCCTCGACATAGAACTGGAATTACAATCGATCGTACGGTCGGAGGAGAAGGAAACCTAAGAGAACATATCATCCCCATTAGAAATCTATTCTTACAATCGCGTGAGTACCTCGGTATTCCCGGCGTCGCCACCGACGAGTTACGGTTCGCGTTTCTACGGGCCACCGCGCCGCTATGTCCGGACATCCAACGTAAAATTTGGGAAGAGGTTATATATTGCACCGAGCCCGTGGGTCCACCACCGGCGCCGAAAAAATGTTCCGCAGTTTCGTACAGGCGATCTTCCGGTATGATGACCCGCTCACGGACGACGGGTACGACGTGATCAAAGCAAAAAATGAATGCGGCGAGGACAGGTACATCGCGGTATGTACCGAGGACGCCAATATAGACATACTTATTACGAAGTGTAAAAAGCTCTTATCCTTCGTAGAAAGTCGCGGTCTAGAGAGAAAGTATGCACGCGCGCTGATGACGATCGAGCGGTGTGCCGAGTTGGGGGAAGATCTCGACCCCTTGTTTGAGAACTACGACCGTATTAGAAAGCGGGTCACGGGATGTTCAGAAAGAAACCTAAGCGACTTGGATGTCCAGCGCGTGTAGGAGGAAATGGACATGTTCCACAAGTTGCAGGGTCTCGTCGACAAGGTGGCGGAGATGATCCCCGAGGGGGACTACGTCGAGATCTGTAACGTGATCATGGCGATACGCGAGCAGGTCAGACCGCCGTGGTTCCTGGTCGACCAGAACGAACCCATGACCCTGCCCACGACGGACGGGCAGTGGCCTCTCATGGTCGGAGACGACTAGAGTTTTCTTTTGCGATCTCGGATGAAGGCATCTAGTGTTTTGTCTTGTGCTTTTGTCAACTTATAGGGACTACCGCCGTTTTGGAACCTGTGTATTTTTCTATACCTCGCGAGTTCTTCTATCGGTGCGGGTGCAGGTGGGTATTTCTTTCCACTGATGCGTTTGACCTCTGCTTTGAGCTTTGCGCGTTCTTTTGGTGTAAGTTTCCACGGGTTAGCCTTAGAACTGATCCCGTATTTAATGGTACGTAATTCACCTGTACGGCACGCGCCGTGACAAAAACCGTATTCGATATCTTTGACAGTCCGGAGTGCTTCGTGTTTGTCTATGAACATATATTACTGCGGAGATTTTTTTCTTTTTGGTGTCTTCATTTCACTGACTTTCTTCCTGTTCATCATTCCTCGTACCGTTTTTTGGATCGTGGTTGCTGCTTTCTTCCTTTTAATCACCCGTCGTGCAGTTTTTTGGATCCTCGTGGCTGCGGTCTTTCTGGTACTATTTGTGTGCGGTGGTAGTGGGAAAAGGATATCCATTATTTCTTTGAGATCGTCAGGGTACACCACAGGATCTCCAGCATTATCCTCATATAAACTTATAGGTATAGAAAAATTCCTCACGAAATTATTAGAAAGATAAGTATCCCCATCCCCATTATTCCACCTGTGTATCCATAATTTTTTCATTAAGTTAATTCTTTTTTTCAGTACAGAAACCATCGCCGCATCCTCGCGGTATTTTCCCAAAGCCTTTAGTTGTTTAGTAAACCATTTATGATAAGCATTTAAGTTTTTAGACCTAGACGACCCATACTTCACCAGATATTGCACCCTCATGAGGTACGTTATGACGACGGGGTTTCTCAAAGCTATAACACTTTTATCGTCTAGCTGTATCGCCAGTGTAACTAAACTTTTTCGCTTGCTTTCAGTTAGGAGTTTATCGTTCATCAGAAATTTCGTGAACGTGTTAATTTGATTTGTATGGGCATTTATAATTTGCGAGTTGCTAAGATTTTTATGTGACCCTTCAGTTATAATTTTCCCGGCTATCCAGTTGTGGAACTTGATTCGCTGTCCGATTTCCTTGTTCGCCATATTTTTTGGGAGACCGAACTTCTTATATACATCATTCAAAGCCGTGTTGCGGGATCTCTCCGCCGCTTCCCTGTTTTTCTGTCTCCAGTTTTTGTAAATATACGGGTTTTTGTTCATGTTTACTTATACATGAGGTTTTTATCCGTCGGCGAGTAGGTCGATCTCCTTTTCGTACGTGTGAGAGAGTAGTATCTTCTTAAGGTCCCTAGAGAATGTAATGTGATTCTTCGGTATATCGCCCCAAAGTCGCTCGTTCGTCACGAAGAGGTCTACGTGGCCCTCCCCGAGTAGGGGCTCTAAGAGTAACCAGTTCGGTTCGTTGTACCGGATCTTGGTACACCCCCGAGCGAACTTTTTCGCGTAGATGTACCACGCCGCTATGGACCTGTATGTGTGGATCGGTTTTCGACCCTGCTCCAGACATGCTCTCATAGAAGGCACGATGAAAGTATGAAACTTTGTGAACCCGTCCATACATATCCGCTCCAGGTCGTCGCGGTTGGACGCCGACGAGAATCGCTCCTCGATTCGGTCCACGTACTCGTCTATGTCGAAGGGAAGATCGATCCCGATGGACGGTATGATTTCCTCCCTTTGTAGGTTCTTGAAATGCTTACGATGTGCCTCGTCTGCCATGACCTCATCGAAAGTCCTGTAGCCGGACAGGACGCCGAGGTAGGCGAGCGATGTGTGACCGCCGTTGAGTATCCGAATCTTGGTCTCCTCGTACGGCTCTATGTTCTCGGTGACCGTGACACCGACCCGCGCGAGGTCGGGGAAATCCGAGGCGAACTTGTCTTCTATGACCCATTGTGTGTACTCCTCCGTCTGGACCGCGGTGTACCCGAACCCGGGGTAGGATTCCTCCACCTCCCATTGGAGTGCGTCAGTGGCGCGGGGTGTTATTCGGTCCACCATGCACGAGGGGAACTTGACGTTCTCTCGGACCCAATCCGCGAGCTCGTATTGGTTGGTCTGGTATAGGTAAGCCAGAAAACTGGTCTCCATCACGGCGCCGTTCTGACGCATGTTATCACAAGACATGACTGTGATCGGCGACTTCCTATTCCTCAAGCCGCACGCCAGGTACTCGAAAAGCGGCGACCCCGGCGCGTACCCGCTTTCGGTCACGGTTATCGTCACGAGGTGGACACTCGACAGGGCCAACATGTGTTTCGCCACGGTTCGGTTCTTGGTCCAGTCAATGAAATCGAGGTGGGATCTGACCAGGCGACACGACGACGGGGTCTTGAGCACGTAGTCGTCAATCTCCCTGAACCCCTCGTTCCTAAGGTTCACGGCGACTATACCCCACCGGAGGTCACCGGTCTTGTGCATGTAGTCATCGATGTACACGGCTTGGTGTGCCCTGTGGAAAGCACCGTACCCTATGTGTACAATTCCCGTCTGGCACTCGTTCTTGTCGTACCGGGTTTTGTACATCCTTGATCTTTAGCCAAGAAAAAAATTACTTTTGAAAATCAATTTGACTTTTATACCGTTGACTTGAAAAAGTATTTACCAAAAATAAAATTAGTTTTCAAATGTGAATTGACTTTTGAGATTGACACTGACAAAAGTGTTCGGTGAAAATATAATTAGTTTTAAAAATCAATTTGACTTTTATACCGTTGACTTGAAAAAGTATTTACCAAAAATAAAATTAGTTTTCAAATGTGAATTGACTTTTGAGATTGTCACTGGAAAAAGTATTGACTGAAAATAAAATTAGTTTTCAAATGTGAATATACTTTTTTTACTCCATGGGGAAAAAAGTTTCTCGCGTGTGGGAAAGTACATTTTCAATTTTGAAATCACTTTTCCATGCACGGAGCACGCATCCTGTACGAAGAAGGATTACAGTTCTTCCTCTTCCAGGAGCTCGAGAAGCTGGAAGCTGAGAACGCGTGGCTGATGTCCACCATGCCTCAACCACCGGACACCGGACACGTGTGTAGTGTCACGGGTGTGCACTTCCCCCAGGGATCCCTCATCGAATGGGATGTGTTGGATGACACGCCTCCAGTCATCGCCGATCAGGGGTTCGAAGAAAAATTGTTGGAATTTAGGCATCAGGCTGCCCTCTCGTTTCAGGATGAGATTCAATATTACCGATAACTTTATAATTTTAGTTTTGAAAATCAATTTGACTTTTATACCGATGACTTGAAAAAGTATTTGCCGAAAATAAAATTAGTTTTGAAAATCAATTTGACTTTTATACCGGTGAATTGAAAAAGTATTTACCGAAAATGAAATCAATTGTCATTCGGAAACCTAAGTAAACCCCTGACCGAGCACACATTCGCCAACAATGATCGCTCTCAGATCCTGTCCACCTGTCATCCCTCGTGTACCCGTTACGTACCGAAGAAGAAAGATCTCCAAAGTATGTAAGAGTTACACGCCGATCGATGACACCAATAGTCGGCCAATCCAAAACGTTCCCGGTGACGACCTGTTACACGTTCTATCCTTTCACCAACGCAACGCGGAAAATGACGGCATCTATGCTATTCGTACATGCGACCGCGACGGTGCCGGTGTACCTGTCGAATGCATCGTGGCCTTCACTACCTTTGATGATGCGTTCCGGTACAAGGTACTCCTTGAAGCTGAAATGAGCTCGACTCCGTATGTCCAGTTCGCATCTCCGTTCGAAATTGATCACGTATGTGCCATTGGAAATTACGAATGCCGTGTCATCAACGAGGGCACTCTTTTTTTACCACCCCAGATGAGTGTTACAGCCACCGAGTGGGAATGTCGTAATGCGTTAATCAACGGTCATTGGTCGGTGCGAGAAAAAGATACTTAGACAATAGCGCCTTTACTCGTTTAAGAAGATGGAGGACCTCCAAAGTGTCATGTCAATCATTGACCGTTACACCGAGGCCATCACCGAAGGTGATTACCTCGAATTGTGTAATAAGTTACGTGACGCGTATAATAAACGGACCGATCCCGTGTATATGTTTGACTATGAAAATTTCAGTATCCCCCCGGTCGGTCCCGACAATAGGACGCTTCAGTACTTTTATGATACGTTTTACGAGCGCGCCGTTGATTTCGACTCGGATTTCGTCAACGAGCAATTAGCGTATTTGACCCGCGAACTGGAAATGAACCAGCCCCTGAAACGCATCTCACCTAGAATCAAGGAACAGGTGAAGTACCATTATTGCCGGATGCAAAACATTTCTCGATCTGAGCTCGATGAATCGACCGTGATCAATCACAAAGATTTCAAAATGACGTGCCGAACATTTCTGTATATGGAAAATGCCTTTCGGTCCAAATACAGAGACGGGATTGAGCAACGTATACAATGGCTTATGTTTGCCCAAGATGATTTGGCTACAATTTGATGGAAACCTAAGGGGGGTGAAAACCGGTGAAAAAAATCAAGCGACCATGGCTCTTCCGGAATTCCGTGAAGCGGTCGGGTTTGACAACCTCAAGAACCTTCAGCGGATCGCCGACGAGCATGTCGATCAAATGAAGGAGGGTACGTACCTCGAGGTGTGCGGCCATCACAAATCGCTGTTCGACGAGTACACCGCCCTGGTCGAGTCCAACACGAAACTCTACGATTTGTGGCAAGCGGAGAAGAATAGGGTGAACGTCCCGTTCCAAGCCATCCCCCTGTACCCCGAGACGTTCGTGCGCGTGAACGAGGAGTGGGTTGAAAATTCGGAAGCTTTGGGGGCACTTCGCGCCGATCTCGGCGTGGCCGAACGATCGCTCAAAAATCTGAAGCCGATCGTGCGAATCACCCAGAGAATTAAGGAAGACGCGATCAGGGACTTTTGCAAGGGTGACCCGCGAGGGGTAGGACACGGCCCGTGGACGTGGCAGAACCTCATACGGTACTACGAGTCCATGTTTTGGTTCGAGACCGAGACCGAGCACAACAATTTCGTGAGCGGCTTGAACGAGCGGCAAATCTACCAGGATTACAAGCGCCGGTTTAACGAAAAGGTGGAACGTGCGACGCGGGAGGCTCGGGCGCTTAAGATTAACCTGGAGCGCGAGATTAAACGCGTCGAGCGGCGAATGGCCCTATTGACCATGACGCTCAATCACGCCATACCACGGTAGGTCTGCGTGCACCACCATTTATTACCACCGGAGTATTCGAAGATGATGTGAATAAGCGCGCCCGCGAGGAGGTGTAGCACGGGCGTATCTAGTGTAATGTTAAGTTTAGAGATTGCGTATATCAGTACCGCGTTCATGATACCTATGACCAGGGCTTCTACTAGGACCGTTGATGTAGATCTCATCATCTTTTTACTGTACGCTGAGAAGATTTATTCGGGG
>MEHZ011256762.1_pt1 | contig 33092 bp, 44 predicted proteins | sample 897221 | NCBI WGS metagenome assembly MEHZ01 (sample SAMN05514161, study PRJNA337945) | marine metagenome | isolation source: marine surface water | place: Arctic Ocean | collected 2007-12-13 | reverse complement strand
ATTTGATCTGTTGAATATGAATCTGTAAAGTCCTTGTCACATGCACCGCCTGCGCCTGTCATAATGTTGTTTATATTGCCAGAGGTCCAAGTTGTTAAAGTTCCGATTTGTATCGCCTTAGTATTCACTTGACTTGATGAGGCAATTGTTGAGCTAGACAACAAGCCAGAAATCACATCGCCCTTTAAATCAGACGTTTTTGTTCTGGCAAAAAATCTATAAAAAACGGTCGCTGGATCCGTGAGTCCTGTCAATTGATATGAAATCACAGGGGGGATTGTGAACTTGTCGACAACGGTTGTTTTGAATGTTACATCTGTAATTCCAGATTTTGCCTTTAGTGTTGAGATGTCATCTGAGGCTGTCAAATCGCTTTGACTTGTTGAATATAAAAAGCCATACTCTTCGAGCTGAGAGGTTGTGTTATTTACTCCCAGTTGCGTAATCTCATGACCGAAATAAACCGCTGTATTTGTTGAGGATGCAACATTTGTCTGAGTGATTTTTGGAGGCGTTACAACTAAGGGAGTATCTACAAATATTGGAGCAGGATTATTCGCTGGAGTTGAGCTGGGGACGTCAGTTGTCAAGTCTGGAATTGTGAATCCGTCAAGTGCTCCAGATCCGTCAATTGTGATCACGCTGTTGTCTGTAAAAATTGAACTGAAATCTATTGTCAGAAATTGAGAAAACACTGATGTGATCGTGTTAAATTTAATCTCTTCAAAAATATTAGTCAGCTCGACAGTGCTCTGATTTGTTTCAAAATTTGTGTTAATTTTGTTAATTCTGTATATGTCATCAAAGACAATTATTTTGTCCGCCAGGCTTAAATTGTGCATTATTTTAATAGGGAGAAACGCCTTGACTGTTGTCAATCTTTTTCTCTGGTCCATCATGTCCTTAATGTAATTTTTGTAATATTTTTTAAACAGTGACTGTGGATTTGGCTCGCCTGTAAATTCATTAAATTCCTCATTAAAATGAATTGACTGCCTTGGTCCGCTTAAATTCAATATGTCAATCTCGCTGTTGCTAGGCAAAAAAGGAAACAGATGTGTGTTTGTGTTGCCTGCTAAATTTAAAGTTGAAATTGATGTCAGCGTTTTGCTTACATAAAAGATCAGAGGCTTTCCTAAAAATGGATCCTGTTTGTCGTCAACTGAATATCCATATTGAACATTACTGACAAGCTTTTCACCGTCAGAATTTGTCACAAAAACTCCGTCTGTGGTCCCGTATAAATGCTCAAATTTAAAATGCTCAAAAGGCAGCTCAACAGTGTATTTTTTACCGTTGAAATCTTTTCCGTCTGCAAAGTTTAAAGAGCCCCAGGATTTGCCGTTTGTGTCTTCATGGTTTTTAGCCAGGAATGAGCCAGCGTCCTGGTATTTAAACTCAATTTCTTTGAATGGCAAAACTGAGTCTGAAGTTGTTTGTGTTTTATCCAGGTGAGATGTAAAGTCCCAGGTCTTTGAGCTTGATGCGTAAAATTGATCCAAGGTCATCACCTCAATGACACCGTTTTCATTTTCAAAGGCTGTCAAATTAAATAAATTAAAGACCCCTGTGAGGAAGTCTAAAATCTTCATTTTAGGAGTTAATGATGTTATATTAATATTCTGGTTTGCAGCATACGAAGCGGAGCCCCTATAAGTGATTTTTGATTTGCCTTTAAATGGATTGTTTGGAGTGTGCTCAATGCTGACGTCAATTGTAAAGCTGTTTACTGTTATTGTTTCAATGTAAAAAGTGAAGACACCATTTGGGATCTCAATTTCTGTTTTGCCTCCGTTTTCTCCGTTTAGGGTATTTCCAACAAGGTTGTCCCATCTCTGAAACTCTTCACCGTCTTTTTTTATTACAACATTATAGGACGCTTGAGTTGTGGGAGTAACATTGATTTTGAGCTCACGTTTGTTTTTATTAGAATTAAACTCATTTTGAAAGCTTCCAGATTTAAATCCCTGGATCTCTGGAGTTGAATCGTTTACAATTGTGAATCCCGTTGCTGGATATTGTGCTTCTTGATCCTGGAACAAAGCCCCTTTTTTATTATGAAGCCACATGTAAAGATCAAAAAAGTCTAAATTGCTGGGCTTGAAAAAGTCGTCACTAAATGTGAGGTCATATTCTGCCTCTATTGCCTTAATGATTGTATAAAGACGGATAGCTGGTTTTAACTGGCTCAAAGGAACTCCGACTGTGGTGATCAATCCCAGGGCAGTTGTGATGTTTTTTGTTTCGCTTGTATTGACGACAGAACTTGAACTGTCATAAATTAGACGATCACTGACTGTGATAAGCGGAAAAACTAAAGCCCTGGGAATTTCTTCACCCAGGAAAGTCACGTCTTTTCCTATTTGCAAATAAGACTGAATATTCGCATCATTATAGTCAAAATTCATTTGATTGAGATTTGTCAAATTGCTCAACTTGTCGTCTCCGAGCTTATCTTTTAGATTGACACTTTTCCCAAAAAATGTGATTTTGTATGATGTCGGTTTATTGTTTTTTAGTTGAACACCTTCAAATTTTATCTTTCCTTTTTTAAATGGTTTGTAATTTAAAAACAACTCTGAGTCTTTTTTTGTTCTAGCGTCAAAACCAACAATGTTAAAATTGTAAAAATGTTTGAAAATCTTAGAGTTTACTTTGCTGGCTGGAACTGTAAAAGTCCTGGAATAATCCGTGAAGACTTTGCTGATGTCACGAATGTCCTGGAGAGATTGTGTCAGAGTGACGCTTTCGTCTTTGTAGAGCTCAACCTGTTCGCCTAAAATATACAGCTGTATTTGAATCATTTATCTGACTGAGTTTATTTTGTCAAAAGCAAACTCAAAGTCAATTGTGTAATTTGCCAGCCTATCGTTTAAGCTTGTTTTAAAATCCATAGTTTTGTTTTTTGGGATCACAGGAAGTGTTTTCCCTTCATATCTGATCCACACGTTTTCTGTCAAAAACAACTCCTCCAGGGTTTTGTTTATTTCCTCGCTCACAAAGCCTGTATTGAGTGTCAGAGATGTGGTCCCGTTGACATTATATCTTTCCTTTTGTCCCTGGTAAGTTTGATAAGTTGACGAGCTATTTGCGACAGTATTTCTTTTAAATGTTTCGTCTGTTATGTTTAGCTTTTCAGTTGACTTTTTGAAAAAATACAGATCAATAAAGCTTCCATGTTTTCCGACAAAAGTGACTTTGTAGGGTGTGAATTTTGGCTCACAGATATTGTTCACATTTATCGTTTTTAAAAGAGTGCTGTCGTCTGTATCATAAACCCGAATTGTGGAGCTGTTTGCTGGTATGTCTAAATGTTGGATCTTCTGATTTGTGTTTCCATTGTCCAGGATTTGAGTTGTTGCAGAATCAATCACGACCTTTCCGACGCCTTCCTTAAAAATTGGAATCTTTCCAACTGTGTTCTCTGGCAAATAAATTTCGCTTGAAGTGATCAAAGCGTGTCTTTCGAGTTCTGGGTTTGTTCCGTCTTCAAAATATCCATAACCGTCAGTCGCTAAAAAATGAAAGTTCTGAGGGTTCGAATAACTGTAAAGATTATCAGCTTGATCATAATAAAGCACGTCAGCCTCAACCCATCTGGTGTGACTTAAATAGTCGTCATTAAATGTGATCTCTAGATAGTCTCTGACAAGCTCACCAATTTCAAGAGTGATATTGTCGTGTGTTTCAATCCTGGATTTATTGATTATATACTGAGGCTCACTGGGTTTGTCCGTGTATAAAATTCCCTGGTAGATGTAAAGTTTTAATTCAATTCTTTTTAGTGCCATAATTTTATTTTAAAGTAATATTGACCCTTGATCTGTGTTGCCACTGTTTTGACATTTTTTGTTCCTTACATCCAAAACAACACCTGTCGAATCTATTTTGACCAGTTTAAAATCTCTCCCTGTGAGTCCTATTCCAGAAACACCAGATCCGTCATAAATTCCGTAATACAAACCGCCCCCGTTAAAAGGTCTTCCATTTTTGCAAACTTTTGTCCCTCCCAGACTTCCAATTGATGAGACAGTTGTGCTTATTATTCCACTGGTTTGGTAAAGGCGATCACAAAAGTCAGAGGGATTCTGTTTACCGTCTGAAATATAAAAGGCATTTGTTCCACAATCTGGAACTGTTCCAGGCTGAGTCAGATCTCTGTCACAATTAAAAAGAGACCCTGCATTTGTGAAACCGCTAGGAATCTCAACCTGGAAAGTCACGGTCCGAACAGTGTTTGAACTTACTGATTGACCTAGCCAGGGGGGAGCTGTAAAATCTTTCACGGTTCCCTCAGAAGCGGATCCAATAAAGATGCTCCCATTTTTACTGATTGATTGACCAGACAGACCAGCGATGTCACAGTCAAATGTTTTGTCTCCTGTTCCTGGTTGTGAGTGTGTGATTGTGCAATCTGGAATAAGTGTTGCGCCTGCGTTTGTGTATCCAGCTGGAGCCTTAATTCTATAGTGAAGAGTCACAGACTGTGATCCAGATCCGCTGTTTGCTGGGACCTGTTCTGGACTTAAAAGAGAGCCTCCGTTTGATAGTGAGATCCCCTGGATGTCTCCTGTTGTGTATGCTCTTGTAATTGCTCCGCCCTGGGTAATTGATCCCCCCGTAAGTGGTGAACTGTTGCAGGTGAAAGTCGGCTCTCCGACGCTGGTAATTGTTACGCTAATGGCTTGGACCGCTTGACAGGTTGACGGATAGTTTCCGTCTCTTCCAATAGCATAAACGGTCGTACTTCCTCCGATCACATTTGAGCTGAGAATTAAATTGGATCCGCTTATTGAGGCAGACACTAAAGTCGGATTGCTGTTTGAAACATCGTAAACAGTCTCATTGTTAAACTTAGGAGCCAGATTGATTGTCGTGCTGTTCCCTCCAGAGTCTAAAGTGACTGCAGAAATAGATCCATTGTTTGTGACTGTTGGTGTACATGTCACAGGAGGATCTGAGGGTTGAGATTGTACTGTAATCAAAGGAGGCTGTGTTGCATCACATGGACATACAATAGTCCCGTCAGAGGTGTTTGCAAAACCGCCTGGAATTTGTAAAGTCGTGTTTATTGTTCTGGCTGTTGCAGTGCTTACAGTTCCAAATTTGCTGTTTGCAAAATCACTAGCTGTGCTGTTATAAGAAAGTAAAAAACCAAATGAAGGATTTGGCTCTGTGACGATTCCCTGGTCATCAACTGCGAAACCTGTCTGAGCTCGTCCATTTGGATAAGCTGTGTTAAAACATGTAAAAGTCGGCAATGGTTTTGTCGGCTCAACTATGTGCAAATAGAAGGGACTTCTGACGTTTATTTTTGTACTCATCTGTTAGTTGTTTTTTTTAAAAAAGCCTCGACGTCTTTTGCGTAGCTCTCACGAATATCATTAGGAAGTCTTTTGTAAGCGATATTAAACGGAGTTGTGAAAAACAGACTCGCTTTGATTCCACTCATGTAAATGCTCCGAGAGATTAAAAAGATTAGGCTTTTGCGTTTTAAAAATCTTCCTGTTTCTTTTGATCTGACAGCTCCTCTTTTTGACCTGGTTAAAAAACCATTGATCCCGTCTCTGAGTCTTCCTTTGCCTTTGTAATTTCCAGATCCAAATTTGTAGGGTGACAGGGGGGCTTGTTGCTTTCCAAACTTCCTGGACTTTTTTGGCAGCCCAAAAGGATCCTTTCCTTTAACTCCCAAATCTTTAAATTTTCCATATTCTTCCATCTCAAAGACAAGTTTTAAATTGCCTTTTTTAAAACTCACTTTGTGGTCCAGAGATTTGGAGAGTCGACTATTTGCTTTGAGTTTTTTCTTGGACTTTTTAATCACATCTTTTGCGAATGCGTTAAAAGTATTTTTAACAAATTTTAAATCATTTGATTTCATTAGCAGCTCGTCATCGGATTTTGAAGTGTGACGGTAAATGTTGCCGAAATACCAGCGAGATTGTTTTCAAATCTTTCGGTAAAAAATTCACATGTAAAAGGGGTGTCTAATTGATAGCTATCTTTCCAGCTCGCATTTCGTTCAATCGTAGCCTGTAATCTTGCAGCGACTGCCATCTGAGTATTGAGCACATCGATCTCGTTGTTGTTGCCTCTGATGTCATTTGCGACAGTTTCCTTGCTTATATCGACAATATCCATGAGAATCACAGAAACGTCGACAGAGGTCACCTTTGAGCTTATTGTTGCATTTTCAATATTTAGGTGACAAAGAGGATAAATCGTTGTTTTGTTTAAATCAATCTCTGTGATGTCTCCCTGGGTCACTGTGTTGACAAATGGCTCTGCAATTGCTGCAGCCTGGAGGTCGTCGATAATCTTGAAATATGTTCTCATATTGTTTTGACAAAAATTGGGGTTCGATCTTCAGCTGAGTCAATCCTAAAAGTGACAAACTCTTCAAGCCATTCTAGAGCGTCATCAAATTCAATTCCTGGCTCGGCTTTCATTACACAATCAACCGCTTTCCAATAGTCATATATCGCAACTTTTGGCTCAGAGGCAGAAATTCCGATCAATGCTGTCTCAAATCCGTCAGACAAAATGATCTCTTCGTCGTCCTGGAGGAGTAGTTGATTGTATAGACTCTCAATGAGTTCTGGTTTTGTTGGCATTTTTTATTCTTTTTGATTCAATTTCGTTTTTCTGTTTTTCAAAACTTAAATAGGTGAAACATGTGTGAACATTGATTTTTTCTATTTGTTCAAATTTTGTAATGTTTCCCTGTGATAAGGCATAGAAAGTTCCAAACCACCCGAAAGACTCTGAAAGGCTTTCCTCTGGTCCTGTGTTATCTTCAGACTTGTTCTCTCCAAATAAGTGAGGGTATGTCTCACCAATTCTGTCCTTAAACTTTGCAAAAAAAAAACAGCACCCAGGGCAACGTCAAGCCTCATGTTTTTAAAATTGGTTTTCTCTTCTGAGTTGTATCCTTCTATTAAATATTTTTCGCCTTTCTGGTTTGTCACTCTTCTAAAAAGCACATTCATTGCTTCATGCATTGTGTTCCAGTCGCTGATTAAAACATCCAAATCAACAAATTCAGCGAAAGTCATCTCGTCTAGTTTAGGAATGAATCCGAATTTTTCTCCCTGGTGTTTAAACACAGGAATAAATTTGGGTTTTTCCATTAGCATTTCATTAATCACTTCAAATGTCTCCAGGATTGAGCTGTATTTAAATTGATCAACCATGATCTCGTCAACTCTGCAAAAGATTTCAATTGCTTTTTTTTGCAAAAGAGTCTCGTCTGGATCCTTTGACAGTACTTTGTTAAATTTTTGATATTGTCCGAGAGTAATTTCTGAGAGTTTATCTGGGACAATTAGTTTCTTTTGACTCATTGTTTTGCCTGTTATATTAAAAACGTATTGTGATTATCATTTCAGTCTAGGTTTTTGTTAAAAAATGAAATATTCTCCAGCGTTTGGATTTTTAAGTTGATAGCCTACAGCGTAACGAATTGCGTCTAGAGCATGATTAAATTTGTCGATCGGAGTCTGACTCTTCTTTTCCAGCCAGCGATAATTGTTGAGCTCTTTAACCAGGTGCACACTCGTCTCATCGTTGTGAATTATTAGATCATAGTCCTGGAGCATAGCGATCCCGTAATTAACAGATCCCTGTCCTTTGATGCTGGGGACCACGTTGCATGTGGATCGGAGTTCATGGATCAGCCTGGGTTCGCTGGAGTCTAAAACACACAGAGAATCCCCTGCGTGCTTCTGATATAAATCTCTGAGCTGTGAAGTTGTTAATCCTGGAAGATAAAAGCAAAGCTTTATATAAATGATCTTTCTGTCTTTGTCAATTGATGTCTGGACCAGAGTATTTTCGTCATTGGCAAACCCTAGGTCTGCGCCAAAAACAGAAGGGGAGACCTCCTGGAACTCTCCGAGCTGCCAATTTGAAAAAATCACCCCTTCAGCTTTGTCGATCCAATTCCCCTGGATCACAGCGTCAAATCTTTCTGGACGTCTGATCTTCATTTGCTCGATCTGTGCAATGTAACTGTCAGAGAGATTCGCTATGTTGTCCAGATAGGTTGTGTGAATGTACGTCGTGTCTCCTTTTGTGCTATTAGATCCAGCCTGGACACCTCTGTCCTGGTAAAATCTTTGATAAATAAAATGTTCTTTTGTTGAGGGATTTAAAAGCAAAATGACTCTGTTTTGTTTTTGCTTACTTCTGACGGAGAGATCTATTTTGTCAAATGAATTTTCGTCAATTTCTTCAGCTTCCTCCATGACCCAAGTCGTGACTCCCTGGAGAGATTTAAGATTTGCAGTCTGGTCACCGCTGGAAGTTTTGATCCCTCTAAAAATGATTTTGCTTCCATTCTCTAGGTTCACAATCTCGTCCCTGGTAATCTTAAATTTTTGTTTAAATCCTGGATAAATACCCTCAAGGATGTCCATTTTTTCCCTAAACTCTGGAATGATTGAAACGGATGCGGATCGGAGCGTGTACCTAGTAAAAAGAATTGTGTGACCAGCTTCAATGTAGATCAAACTAAGCAAAAACATTCCTGTGAAATAAGACTTTCCAGATCCTCTCCCTCCTGTTAAAATTGTATATCTGGAGTCATTCCAAAAAAGCTCGTATTTTTTAGAAAAATCAATTTTTGTCTGGTCCTGTGTCATCTTTAAAATTGAACAAAGTTCGAAAGTCAATTGAGGGGGCGTCTGTTGAGATATCCATTTGCTCCTTAGCTTGCCCATAGCGAGAGTCTAAAAGTGCTTTATAGGCAGCGACATCGCCTTGAGTGGCTTTCTTAGCTATTGCCAGAGTCATCAGATCCTCCATGCTCATTTCCTCCTCTTCTAAGCTCATAGGGTTGACAGCTTTCCTGGAAGCCTCGAGCCATTTCTTAGCGATTGTTGCTCTGTTTTTTGATCCTTTGATTCTGCCTTTGCCCATTTTGTTTCCCTTTTTAAAATGCTTTAAGTTTTCATTGTTTGCCATAATTCTCACGTCAGTTTCACGTTAAAAGATTTTTTTTAGTCGTCATAAATTGTGAGACACAAATCAACAAAGGGCACATAAAGAACGTAATCTGTCAATCCCTTTTGAGGATAATGTCTGAAGCCTATCACTAAACCTCCATAAAATCCGATAGTTAATTCCCAATTATTTTCCACAGCATTCACATTTTTGTTTTTCTTCTTTTTCTTCCTGGAACTCTAAGGGAGTCGGAATATCAAGTCCCCAGTCTGTGAGTTCTTTGTCATTCCATTCATTAGCCAGTACACTAAAATCCCAATCCCCAGAGCTGGTGTTGTCTTTTATTATGAATTCTTTTTGTTTTTCCTCTGTCCAGTCTGCCTGGTCAATCCAAATCTCTTTCATTCCTAAATCTTCTGCAGCTCTGAGTCTCATATTGCCTCCCAGGATCAGCATGTCCTGGTTTACTATGATAGGACGTTTCTCCAGCATCTCTGGAAATTGTTCAATCGAGTTTCTAAGACTAAAAAATTTGGCGTCTTTGATCAATCTTGGATTATCTGGGTGCTTTCTAAGCTTGTATATTTTCTCCAGGCGTTTAGACATATTTTTTAAATTCTGATCTAAGGGTTTCAACCACTCCTCGCAGACATGAAGTGCATCCAGAGGGCTTTTCATTGGTCCCGTTAACTTGATTATATATTTTGTAAAGCATGTCTCTCTCTTGTTCTGATTTAAGATTTTTTCCGTTGTAAGTCTCAAAGAACATTTGCAGGAATTCAAACTCACTCTGATTCAAATTCCCTTTTTTTGGAAACCAGTGATTTAATGTCGATTTTCTACCCTCACAGCCGCAGTCTTTTTCAACAGCTTTGGCGACTGCGTCAACGACTTTTTTAATTCCCAGGGGTTTTGTCACAAATTTTTCAATGTCGTCGCCTAGCCCTTTACTTTTCGCCATAGTATTCCTTTTTTAATTTGTCATTTATTTTGACTTTACATCTTTTTACTGTCCTGTAAATTGTTGACTGTGATAGTTTTGTTTTTTTGCTCATTTCTGTGGTGTAAAAGCTGAACTCATATCTGTACAGATTAAAAACTTTGCGATCAAACCAGTAAAGAGTCTCAACGTAATCATTGACTTTTTGATTTATTGATTTGGCTTTTGGCATTTTTACCTCAACAGGATCCTCCGCCAAGTTTTCAAGATGTATTTTCTTGAGAGTTTTATATTTTGTTTCTTTTCTTAACATATCGATGTACATGTTTCGGATTACCTTATATAGATTAAACGTTTTCCCGTTGTAAAATCGGTCTAGAAACTTATTGATCTCAGTGCTGTTGTTTTCAACTTTCTCAAGCTCTTCGTAAATCTTCAAATACAGATCTTGAGTGATGTCCTGGTGAAAATGTCCTTTCTTTTTAAAGTATTTGTCCTCAATCGTGTAAACCAACTCACTTATTTCGTCGTATTTTGTTGCCAGATATGCAAAAGCTTCCTTTCGTGTCATTTGTTTAATGCTTTGTATTTGTTTATGATATCTATGAGGGAAAATCTGTCCCATTTAAATCCAGTTTTTTTTGATATTTTGATGAGCAGCTCCAAGTGATCAACTCTTTCTTGACCAATCTTTTCAATGAGGTTCCGTCTGTAGGGAATTAAATTTGCTGAAAGCCAATAATTGCAGCGAAGACATTGCCCGTGAACATTGTCCTCTTCAAATCGAGTGACTGAGTGATTGCCTGCAGAATAAAAATGTCCAGCCTGTAGAGTTGTTTTTTTGCCGCATGAAATGCAGGGCTGACCTTGATCACGTTTTCTGATAAATAAGTGAAAATGTCTGACAGCAATCTTGATAAGTTGCGCTGTAGTTTTGTTTTTATAAATGTTACTAGCCATAAAAAAAATTATAGCTATCCAGACAAAGTAAATTTAAACACAAAAAGACATATAAGTCAAGCCAATCAATAAACAAGCTGTGAACAAAAAACCCCCATTCGGTTAAAACGGGGGCAAACTAATTAAAATGAAAAAAAGTAATCCTTAAAGCGGATCAGACTAAGTTTATTTTTTACGTTTTGCTTTTAGTTTGTTGTAAGTGTGCTTAAATGTTTTTAAATATTTGGAGACTTTGGGCTGATAAGTTCCCAGGGCTTCAGCAATTGCCTTCTGGGTTTGATTGGCAATTCTCATGTCAACCATGTTTCTCATCATGTTAACGTCGTACCCCTGTTCTAAAATCTTATAGGCTTTTTCCATGTCTTCAAATGAGCTCTGATTCATTTCTGATTCTGGAATGACTGTCTGTGTTTTTATTTGTTTCCCTATGCCTTGCATTTGCTTCACTTCAATATCCAGCTCAACGAGTTTTCTCATATAGTCAGATATCTCAATTGACTTCTCTTTTGCCTGGAGAGTCAAATGATCCTTTTGTGTTTTTGTCATTGAACACGTTATTGAATGATCAAATTTTCCTGTGGTCCAGGTGTAAACTTTTTTTGCTTCATTGTTATACATGGTCAGTGTGACGTCAAACATTTTTTCTGGTCTGTAATTAACAAAAGGGATCAAAGCTGTCTGGATCATTTTTGCAATTTCTGGAGCGTCCTTTTTAATTTCAATTACATTCATTTGATTTGCCACTTTTAAAAAAATGGTCAAATTATCAGAATCGAATTTGACATTGTCAATCAGTTTTCCCTCTGGAGTCGTGCTGCCAAATTCTAAAATCGTGGCAAGGTTTTGCCTTCCAAATTTTTTGAGAGTTTCAATGTAGCCTGGAAAAATTGTGTTTTTGACAACGTCGATAACGGTGTCATTTGCAGCTTTTTGATTAAATTCTATAGTTTCATTCATGGTTTTATTTTTAAAATGGTAAATCTGTGCTCTGACTTGCTGAAGGAACAGAAGGGAACTGTGACTGATTTATGTCAATTTCTGTGCTTTGAATCATGTCAGCTGTAAAATCCGCAAAATATTTCATTACGCCCTCTGGGTTTTCCCATCTTCTGCCTCCTGGATAAGCTTCGACGGTCAACTCTGTTCCTTTTTGTATCCCGTCAATTAGATTGCATTTGAGTTGTTTTAATGTAAAAGGCAAATATTTGTCCCACTTCGGATCGTTGCCTTTGACGTACAAAACGAAATCCCTGGTTTGAAATTTTTCGCTGTGTTTGATTGTGTTTTCTTTTGCATGTAGCAAACCTGTTATTTTGAATTTTTCACTCATTGTTTAAATTATTAATTAAATGATCGATTTTTGTGACTTCTGTAATCAAAACATCCTTCGTCACAGATGAGATGTCTTGGTTTCTTAGATCTAGTAAAAGCAAATCTTTCCGAGCCTCTAGAGTGTCAGTTTTAACTTCTGACGGAACTCCTGCCAGCTTTGCTATTGTGTTTATATCTGTAAAATTCATATTTGATTATTTTAGTTTAAAAATTTCGTTAATCGTTGCTTTCATTTCTTCTGTTGATCCATTGAGCAAACTTTGCTTTTGATTTTCTGTAAGCTCATCGACATTTAAATTGTCAAATCTTTGCCCCAGATTCTTGATCTCTCTTGTAAAAGCGTTTATGTCTCCTTTCATTTTTTTGTTTTTTTAGCGTTTTCAATGTTTATGTGTGAGATAGCGTGCTGCGTTTGTTTCTGTTGATCTGATATTGTGAAGCTTTGTCTGTCAGTTCCAGCAACATCTGAGATGTCTTGACGGAACTCATAATGTTTTGAATCATTAGAGCTGGCAGAGACCTCACATCTTTTGTCAAAATAGTCTTTGAAAAACCCCATTAACTTGTCAATGGATAGGCTCTCGTAAAATGAACCGTAGTCGCCTTTTATAATGCTTTTAAACAAAACAGTCAAGTCAGCAAATCGAAGAGATCCGTATTCCTCCAGGATCATTTCAGAAGACATCTCAATTTGTTGATCACTCATCTGTCTTTTTACATTTAAACTTTCATTTAAAAAAAGGATCCAGGCTTGAAGGACCCCCTCTGAAAACTCCTGTCCCTGTTCTCTGATCATTGATCCAAGAGTTTTTGTCTCTTTGTCCAGGGCTGCCTGCTCCATTGTTTTGACTTTGACAGTTTTAAAATACTTATCTGGACTGTAGCTTCTCAGCAATTCTTTGCTTGAGGTGACTGCGGTCTGATCCATTCGTTTGAGTTGTCCCATTTTGGTTGTTTATTGGTTTGCTGTATCCTTCGTCCTCCCAGATCCTGTTTGAAAAGAATCCCTGGGCTTGTCTTCTAAATTTTTCATTTGGTTGATGCTTTTTGTAAAGCGGAATAAATTCCATGATTTTAAGTTTGTCACTGTGGGGAAGCTTTTGCCACATCCTTTGAGCAATGACTTTCCCTTTTTTATTGTCATATAGATCCCAGAATTCGTCAAAAGTTGGCTGAATTTCTACATTGTTTTGAATATCATTATCATAGTTAATATCATTATCAATGTCATTGTCATTGTCATTGTCAGCGTTTTGAGGATTTTTGATTTCTTTTTGTTGATTATTTGATTCAGTTTTGTTTTTTAGATAGCCCGTTTTTCTGGCTTGGCTTCTAATCTCTGAAATCTGATTTTCTTTTTGAAATCTTCTGCAGGTAAACTCGATAAAACCGTCCAGGCGTTGCATTTCACAAATTTCATTAAAAACCAGCTCGTCCAAAATTTCATTAATTTCCTGGAGAGAACACCTCCACAAATTTTGTAATGATTTTGTAGGCATTTTGATTGTGCTTTGTTTTCCCTTTGTCCACATTTTGAGAACAATTCGAAACCAGGCAGCTTCAGCGGTTAGGCTCAAGACATTGCAGTCCTTTTCCCAATCCCCGACATAAATCGGAATGTGTGGAAGGTTCTTTTTACTCATGATTGGAGCACTTTGCTTTCATTCTCAACCTCTGAGGGGACCAAATCCAGTCCAGCTTTTACCAGGGGAGTCTCTCTGATAAAAACGAGCCACTCTCTTCGTGTAGCTTCTGAGGCGAGCTCGTTTAATTGGGCGAGTTCGTCTTTGTAAGGTTGCTCCCTATTAAAACCGTCTATGACACAAAAGCGAGTCATAAAAAACTCGGCTTTTTCTCTGAAATCATTGTCCGAATAGTAAAGAAATTTAAACATCTTAACAGCGTGCAAAACTGTAGCGTGATTCCTATTCAGATATTCTCCTATAGCTTGATAGGTAAAGCCTTGTTTTTCTCTGACATAATAGCAAAAGATTTTTAAAAGATCTGACTTGTGTCTGGTCCTTCCACGCTGTGTGACGTCAATATCTGTCTCGTCTTTTATTGTTTTTTGATATTGATCAAGTTCTTTTTTTGCCTCAGAAGGTTGGAAGCTTTTTGTGTTTGTCATATTTTTACGTTTTTGTGAGTATTTGGGGAGGCTTTTTATTGTCTAGATAGCGACCTCCCTTTATACTTTAGTTAGTACTATAGAATCCTTGTTGTATTTGTATTTAGGTAAATCTAAAATCTCACCGTTGTTGTCTGTAAATTTGTGACCTTCCAGGGTGATAGTCACTCCGTTTTCAACTCCCTCCAGGGCAGCTTTATACTTTTTCTCTATTTCTTTAGTGTGAGCCTTCATGGTTTGAATTTCTTCGATGTCAGAATAGTCCACAGTCCTGGTCCCTTGTCTCCTGGTGATCTTATAATCGCCCCAGATATAGTGTTCTGTTCCAACTAGGTCGTCAAGAGCCTGCTCCTGTATTTGATCAAGCGCACTTGTAAAGCTTTTTGTGAGTTGTTTAAGCTGTAAGGCTGCGAATGGAGCTGGTATATTTCCGTCTTTAACCTGTTTTACAATGTCATCAAGAAAAATTTTTGCTGTTCGCTTCCTGGTAATGAGCTGCTCTTCTTTTGAGGTCACCTTTTGGGCTTTTAATTCTGTTTTATCCATTTTATAAATGATTTCCATTTTCGATTTGTTTTATGCAGTTTCTGCAAAAAGGTCTGTTTTGATGCAACTCTATTGCACGACCTCCGCATCCTCTGCAGGTTTCTTGTTTTGTTTTATAGTAGGTTTCAATCATGCCGCTTTTTTGTTCCAGATCTTAGATAATTGCAAAATCTGTGCTGAGTCCAGGTTTATCGCTTTAGTGTTTAAATGCTCCTCAAACTCAAGAAAATCTGGATATTTTTTTTGATATTTAGACAAATGCTCTAGGATTTTTGCATAGTTGTTGTCAATTATCTTCGTTTGATCAACTGCTTTAATTACTTCGTCACCAGAGGCGGTTCCGTGATGTATGCCAATTCCAGCGGAGGCAAATGCTTTTCCTTCAGCTGATGTATAGCAATTCTCTAAAGCTGACGATTTGTTGATCATTCCGTCTCCAATTACTTCAGAGGCAGTTCCCTCATAAATGTTGTAAAATTCCTGTTCTTTGTCCCATTTAATTTCCAGCTCGATTGTAACGTGCCAGGACCTTAATTCATGAATGTAAATACAGGATTTTATTTTGACATTATAATCGTAATGTTCTGCAGCGTGCGAAATTCTTTTGTGGACCATGACATACGGTTTGCCATGTAGCTGAATTGATTCTAATTTTTTAAGTCTCATGTGTTTTGTTTTTTAATTAGGTAATGTGTAAATATTTGAGAGCGTCTTCTTTTGGAATAAGATTCTTTTTTCCTCCCCTGGGAACAACTTTGAGTCTACCCATTTCGATGTCCTTTGTGATTGTGTATCTGGTCAAATTATCACCAGACAATTGAATCACGTCCCTAATTTTTAAAAGTGGTTTCATGAGGGTTTCTGTGTTGTCATGATCTATCAAAAGAGGGAGTTTGTTTTCTTTTAAATGCTGGATTTCCATTGTCAAAGACTCTAATTGTTTTGACAATGAGTCCAGTCGGATTCCGTGTTCGATTTGTTTATTCATATTACTTCGGTTTTCATTAATCTAGTTGCTTCGTTTTTATAGTCGAAAAGCTGTCCGCTGGTTAGCTTTAGCAATTCGTCATTTTCTTCGTCCCAAACTGTAATCATTAGATCTCGGCTTGTTTCAATGATGTTGTTTCCGTGATAGTTTTCAATAGTTCCAGAAACACAAAGAGTGAAATCACCCATCGGAATCAATACATGTTCGTATTCAATACGAGTGAGATTTCCAATCTTTTTCCTTTTTTTACTAGAAACACGAAAAGTGTTAATAGATTTTAGCTTTTTTAAAGCCATTTTGTGCAATTTATGCGTCATAAATCAGTATTTTTAGTATTAATAAAGTCCCAATTAGTCATTAACCAGGAACCGTTTGATCGTTAAATCGGAACTAATTTAGTAATTAATATTTAAAATGAGTACTAAAACAGAAAAAAAGAAGTAAAAGCGTATAAAAACACAAAAAAATGAGTAAAAACAAAAGCCCTCAGAGCATCCGTCTCCAGGAGTTTATTGATAAGACAGGTTATTCAGTTGCTAGATTCGCCAGGGAGTGCAACATTACCTCAGCCAGAACACTGACAAAAATCCTTTCTGAAGGAACAACACCCAGTCAAAAAGTAGTTGATAAAATTATTGCAGCCTTTCCGATGTTAAATCATGACTGGTTGGTTTTAGGATATGGAGAGCCAATTGTCAAAGGACTGCAGACTTTGCCTGTGTCTGTGAATTCTCTTGAAAAGTCAACAGAGTCAACCTATCAGCTTATTGCACAGGCTCTCCGTGATCATGACTTTGCTTTAAATGAATTAAAATTGAAAGTCCAGGAGGCAAATATTAAAGTCGACAGCACCGCAAAATTTATTGTCGATCGAAGTGAACAGAATCGAATTGATGAGATCGAAAGACATGATGTTTTATTAAAAAAATTGGATAATAAAATGATTGCGCTTCAAAATATGGGCATAGAGCAACTCAATAAAATGCAAAAGGCTGAAGATGCCAGAATTGAAAAACTAGACGCAGAACGAAAGGAATTCATGACAATACAGTTTGAAGCTCAAATCTTAGCAGTCAAGACTGTGCTTGAAAATAACATGAAAGCATCAAAAGAAATGGTCACTAATTTTGACATTGCAAGGCAAAAAAGAAATCTAGAAAATGCCGAAAAACAAACAAAAGAAATTTTGACATGCCTAGCAAATGGAAAAGAGAGTCAAACTGAACAAATTAATAACGGGATTGAGCTAGGGCTGAAAACATTTAAAGACCTAGTTAAAAAAACCACCTCTGAAACCATGACTGAGTTTTTGAATTTTCTTCAAGGTAACGAATCAGCAAAAAAAACAGTCTCAGAATTAGGCAAACACACCAAAGTGTCTAATCCCAAGCCTTCGAGATAGCGATTGAAAGCTGGGCTTTGTCAAATTTAATGTAATTCTGGAGCGTTTTAAGGGACTTTATTCCTGTGACCTTCATAATCTGTGAATGACTGACTCCTCGCTGCTCTGATAGGGTGATAAATGTCCTCCTGGCTGTGTGCGATGCTATTAATTTATAACGAGGCATTTCTTCGCTTATTTTTTTATTTCCATAAAAACGGTCTCTGACCACGGTTTCAGTAAAACCTGCGATCTTACAAATTTCATGAACGTGATCATTGAATTTCTGAGGTGATATTGTGCTTAAATTCCAGTCATATTTTTCCAGGAGTCTTTTGAGCTTTTTACTTAGTGGAATGTAAGAAAATTGACCCGTTTTTTTTGCTCTGATCACGATGTTGTCTCCCTCAATAAACTTTTTGTCAAATCTTTTGTAATCTGAAAATCTCTGTCCAGAGTAAACACCAATCAAAAAAAGGTCTCTATAGTAACTTTTTACTTCATTCAGCTCTAAAGTCTCCAGGATTTTAAGGTCATCGTGTGATAGTGAAATATGTGCTGTTTCCCTGGGTTTTATTTTTACATCTTTAAAGGCTGTGTTGACAGCATAGCCATTTTTTACACACCAATTTAAAAAAGACTTAAAAAAGCCCAGCTTTCTTCTGAGGGTATTGTCAGAGATGTTTTTGCTTTTTCTGAAATAAGTGATCAGCTCGTTAAAAAAGGCACTGTCAAAGCTGTGCAAAAAGTAAGTTGTTTTGTTTTTCTTCTGAAGCTCCAGGATTGCAGTGTGAATTCGAGTGTATTTTTGCCAGGAGTCTTTCTGGACCGATTCACTGTCCTTTTTTTGCTGGATATAAATCTGGAAGTAATCTGAGTAATTCAATGACTTTGAAACCTGGGCGAGTTGAAAATGCTCGTCAAATTTTTCTTTGACAATTTCTTTTGTGAGGCTTTCTTTATAGTATTTTTTTAAATCATTGTAAAATTTTTCATATTCATTCAGCTCGTATGTGATTTTTCTGTTTGCCTCTCCGATTTCACCTCTCCTGGATTTTGCTCTTTGTATTTTTAGATCCCACTCCTCTCGATTAATTTTGATTTTTGTTGAATATCTGAGTCTTTTACCATTTAGCCAAAAATTAAACAAAATAAAACCTTGATGTAGAAAAAAACTCATAGAGACACTTTTAGAGACACTTCAAATCTACAAAAAAGACCTAAAACAATTAAAAAAAGAATAAAAAGAAAAAAACAGCAACAGAATTCTCAATGTTTAAACGGTTTTAGTCGTTTTTTGACAAAGGTGAGAGTCCCTGTCTCTCCGCTTAATACCTTGTAAACCCCTACTAATAATAGGGGTTTCTTTTTTTAGAGACACTTTTAGAGACACTAGAGGCAAAAGTTAGCCTAGAGATTCAAAGGTCCATTGGTAAATTAAGCGCAATTTTTCCTCCAAATATTACAGCGCATCCAATAGCTGGCTTTTTGAAGTGTTTTCCGTATGCCATAGCGTAACTCGAAACATCAACACCGCTGCCCACAGCGCATCCAAATACCTTGTAATTTGCGCCAACGCTGTACTCAGTGAACATTTCCGTGTGACGATGACCCTGGACGGTGCTCATCATGTCGTCCTTTGACTTTTTTGTTGCTCGTCCACTTTCTCCGTGGATGTATTGTACTTTGTCATAAACAACTCGCTCAGTCCAGTTCCAGTTTGTTCCTAATACTTCATTATAAGATTTAATCCAGGCTTTAGGAATTGCAGAGTCAAAAGAGCGTCTGGCAACCAAACGATCGTGATTTCCGATCAAAACGTCAGCGACTGGAAATTTATCAGACCACCTCTGAATCCTTTGAATGGCAAAATCAAGCTCGTCACCACCTCCGAGACCGTCTGGATCAGTTGGGTGAAAACTGGAATAGTGATTGTCAATGATGTCACCGATAAAAATCACCTGGTTACAATTGTATTTTTGATATTGCTCAACACAAAAGTCAAAATATTCCTCCAGATCGAAAGGACAGTGAAGGTCTCCAATGACCAGGATCCGTCTTTCTTTTTCTTTTGTGCTGTTAAATTGTTGGTTTTTGTAGTTTGGTTGTGTGTCTAGCCAAGTCATTCGTCTGGTGTTTTATTCATAAGCTCTGTTTTGTGCTTACTACTCGCAGAGCTGCCAAAATAGTAACCTATCACCTGTGTAAAAGCTGCAACAACAGCCCCAAAACCCATGTCAAACAATCTCTGACTCTCTTCTGGTATCCTCCAGATGCCGATTGCACCTGCAACAACTGAAACAAATGACAGAGTGATCCCCCAGCCAACAGTTTTAAAAAGAATGTCATTCGATCCGCTAGCAATTGCAGTCATTTCTCTCTGTCTGGCTGAGGCTCTGTCTGCAACTTCTGCCTCATAGGCTTCCAGGACGAGCTCCTGGGCTTTAATTTTGTCTTCTGGAGGGACATCAGAGCTTTTAATTGAGGCAATCACATCCTCAATCCCCATGTTTCCGTTTATTAAATTTCCTAAAGTTGGATTAATTAAACCAACAGACGCCTTGATCAGTTTTCCGACTGTAGTCTGTCCAAATTTTTTCTTTGGTTTTGACATTTATTTTGAGAGTGGATCCTGTTGTGTTTGTTTTAGTATAAAAACAGGACGTGTTTTGATTTGTCTGGATCTGAATCAACATGAATAAAGCCGCCTTTTGCTGAGATGCCAATTCTGTCAAATCCAGCTTCAATGAGTGCCTGTGTGATGTTAAATCTGTCTGTCGAGCTTGTTGCTGCGATATCAGCCGCAAAGCCATACATGTGAGAGCTTCCTTTTGAGTTTGGTCCTTTTTTTCTGCCTCCAATTTTAGTGTTGTGAGCTTCACATCTGTATCCACTTGTAATGACAAAAGGTGTTTTTCCTTTGACAATTGCCCTAGCATGGTCCAGCCTTTTAAGAAAATCACTGTCCATATTAACCCGACCAGAAGAGCCTTGAAGCTTACAAGTCTCACAGCCACCTTTGCAGTCAAATTCAGAAAATTTAAAAAAATTCATGATTTTTGTTTTTGACGGATCCATGAGCTAATTAAGCCCTCAACCATTCTGCAGGCAATATAAAAAGTGATGTATTCCATTTATTTGTTTTTGGTGACTCTCTTTTTAACTTTCTTTTTTACTTCTTGAAATTTTTCCTCAACCTTGTCTGGAATGCCGTCTTTATCTTTGTCAGTAAAAACTTCATTATAAGTCAAAACGACTATAATTGCCGTAATTATTACGGTCATTGAAATTGCTATGATCATTTTTTTGAATTTTTTGGAGGGTTATTTTTTAAATCGTAAATCATTGTTTGTGAAAGCAAAACTTTGTCCAGGGTGTTGTCATAGTTTTCCAAAATTTGACTCTGTAAATTTATGATCATGGACTCCAGCCTGTCTTTTTCTTTAACTAAAAGCTCAATTTGATTCTCTTTTTTCTCTAGCTGCCCTTTGAGTGCATTTAACTCGTCTGGCTTTGCTCCTGTAATGCTCGAAATTACCATAGCGATTGATGCTGCGATCATTCCAATGAGCGTGTTTACAATCTGAGAATTTTCCTCGGGGATTGTGTACTTCGTTAAATAGTACAAAATCAAAACAACCAAAAAAAACACAATTAGAGAACCCAAATAATGTCTTATTTCTTTGGCATTTCCGTTGAGTTTTGGATCAAATATGTTCATTTTTTCAGTCTGTTTTTAATCCCTATTAAGCTGTAAATAATAGCACATACTAGACTGACAATTTGCAACACTGGCGTCACGCTTTGCAATGAAATAAAAAGAGCTGTGATTGTCAGTCCGTATGTTTTTAGGTCTTCCATTAACTTACATTAAAGATGTGAGTGGTGAAGCTAAATGATGTATATCCCGACTTTGTACATGTTGCCTGTGCTCCAATTTGCCTGGTGCCTTGACCATAACTTAAAGAACATCCGACGGATCCGTTGTTAATGCTCACACCTGCTCCAATCGTTTGAGGATTTGATGCTCCGTATCCGTTTGAAGGGAAAACATAATTAAATGTAAATTGTGAATGTGATATTCCTGACCCAAAAGAACCAACACCGAACGAAATTCCACCAGAAGGGGCTGACCCTGCAGAAATTGTCGAAGATATAAATGAGGTTTGATTGCTTGAATATTGTGCGCCCACGTTTCTCGTGCTTGGACTAGGACAAGAACATGAATAAATTGAACTCAGATTTGGAAGTGAAGTTGTTCCGTTTGCTGTCCCTCCTCTTGTCTCTCCTGTTGAATTAATTGCATAAGCTGTCGAATAATAAGTCGTTCCACTGCTCAAGCCTGTGAAGTTTTTAGTAAATTGACCTGTTCCAGAGCCTACTGAAAATTTTGTGTTGTTAGAAAACGTTGAACTTGTGCCAAAATAAAACCCTCGCTCTGTTACCGTTGCACCTCCGTCATCTGTAACAGTTCCAAGGACGCTGGCTGTTGTCGTGCCCGTGTTGACTCCTCCTGTTGAAACTGACGAGGGGAGTGCGTCACTCAAGCCATAAAAATCAGTCATTTGAATTTCACCAGAAAGACCTGCGTCATCTCTAGCCTGTTGCATTGATATGTCAGTTGTTCCTGTTTGATCAAATTCAGCCTCAATGTCGGCAATTAAGGCAATCTGTCCGCTTGATGTGATTGGCATATTTTATCCGTTTGTTAATTCAGTTAATCCCTCAATGGTTTTTATATAGTTGTAAACCTGCTCATAAAGTGGTTTTGTGTGATCTAATTGATTAGGCATGTTCGTTGCTTTCCAAAATAAAAAATCCTCCTGATCTGCTTGTCTTGTTTCTCTGTCAGCATACGCAGCATACTGAATAAAAATGTATTTACCATAATCGTTCGAATTTGTGAAATTTAAATTTTCAACTTGTTTAATCGACAAATAAACATTTTCATGATTAGTTTCATTTTTAACACGCACAGGAACAACAACGTCTTCAGAAGAGCCATCTGGACTTGTGATCGTCTGAGTTTCTGTTTCACTTTCGTGATCTGTGTAAAAAATATTTTTACAGTTTCCTATTAAAGCCATTTTATTTGTTTTTTAAGATTTCAATTTCAGATTTTAAGTCTTTTACAGCTTCAATTAAGACACCGATAAGACCATTGTAATCAACAGACAAATGAGTGTCATCTGAGTCTAGTGCGCTGACTTCTTTTACTAAGTGAGGCATGACTTTCTCAATATCTTGAGCAATTACACCACTCGATTTTTTGCCGTCTTTTTTCCAGGTAAAATCAACACCTTTGATCTGGTCCAAAATGTCTCCAGCTCCTGTGATTGTATTGATGTTTTCTTTTAGTTTCAGATCTGAGGCGACTGTTGTTGATGCGGCAATCACGTCACCGTCAACATGAAGGTCTCCGTCAGCTTCAAGTCTCATTTCGTTGTTGCCGTTTACAGTGAAATCAATTTGTGTGTTATCAGTAAAGACAATTTTGTCGTCAGCATTTAGTCCAAACGTCGCAGCATAAACCGATGTAGCATCTATTTGACCGCTATTTGTGGAAGCGGCTTCGCCTACACCTAAACAATGGAATTGAATGTGCCCTGCAGTTCCTAATCCAATTGAAGTTCTCGCTGTTGCACCACTTTCAACAATAAAAGCCGAACCATTTCCAACAACAAAATTTCCGTCCCCTTTATTTAAAGCGTCCAGACTGTCACTATCTGTCGCATTATCAACGTAATCTTTTACAGCTGCAGAGGTTGGCAGTGTTGTATCATTGTCATTGCTCGAAATTCCTTCGGCTTGAGTCACAAAAACAGCATCCGCAATCTTATCGAGTGTGACAGCGTTGTCTGCAATAGTCAAGGCAGTTCCGCCTGTGACGTCTCCTGTGTGAGTTGCATTTGTGACCTTTGCTGTGTTTGCTGTGATTGCACTGGCTTGACTGGATGTGATTCCTGTCTTGGCTGTGTTTGCTGTGATTGCACTGGCTTGACTGGATGTGATTCCTGTCTTGGCTGTGTTGGCAGTTATTGCACTGGCTTGACTGGATGTGATTCCAGTTTTAGCTGTGTTTGCTGTGATCGCACTGGCTTGACTTGAACTTATTCCAGTTTTTGCTGTGTTTGCTGTGATTGCACTTGCCTGTCCAGAAGTGATTCCCGTTTTAGCTGTGTTGGCTGCTATTTCTGAATTAATTGCGTTCGCTAATTTATCCGCTGTGACTCCGTCGTCTGCTAGATTTGCAGTTCCGACAGCTCCTGCAGTTGTTGCTAGTTTACCAGACAAAGCGGTTGTCATAGTTCCAGCAAAATTTGCGTCATCATTTAAAGACGCTGCGAGCTCGTTCAGAGTGTCTAAAGCTCCAGGAGCTGAGTCGATTGCATTTGCAACAGCTGTGTCAGCATAGGCAGTCGTTGCCACTTTGGTTGAATTATCACCAGCGGATTGAGTTGTTGTTGTTGGACTTCCTGCCAAAGCAACATTGTCAGCGATTTTGTTTCCGTCGACAGCGTCTGCAGCAATTGTCAAAGCGACTGATCCTGTCACGTCTCCTGTATGCGTTGCGTTTGTTACTTTGGCAGTGTTTGCTGTAATTTCTGAATTAATTGAATTAGCTAGCTTGTCCGCTGTCACTGCATCGTCTGCAATTTTTTGAGTACTAATTCCCCCATCAGTTAAAGAAATTGTAACCGCCCCAGTTGCTGAGTCTCTTGAAATTGGTGCTGTCGCTGTTATTGAATTGACATCTCCTGCGTCGTCAGTATAAAGCTCGGTCATCATTGACTCGATTTTTGTAAACGCTGAAAAAAGACTCTCTCCCTGTCCTGCCCCTTCTGCTCCGATTGATAAATTTTGCTGTGCCATTATTTTATTTTTGTTATGATGTTATAATTTGAGTAATTTGGATAAATCCGTTGTTTTGTTCTAGCTTGTAAATTGGCGTTTCATTAATAGTTGAGCCGCCCACTCTTGCTGTAGATTTTATAGAAAAATATTTAGCAGTATTGAAATAACTGAAAGCATCGTAAAAGCTTGTGTTATGATTATTACTAGAGTCAAAAAACGTCCCCTGGAAATCGGCGATAAATGTCCCCACTATTGGGGTTGATGTATCTATTTTAAACCTATTGTTTGATATTTCAGTATAAGAATTTCCGTTGAAATCTGTAATACTTGCAATTGTTGGAGCCAAACCACTTCCAAGAGGTGCCGCTGTTTTCGGATATAAAAATTCACTACCCGTGTAAATAGTACCTAAAGCAAACCAATCTGTTGATGTTGCAGCACCTACTGGCGTTGAAGGTAATCCAGAAGCCGAGCCTGTTGCTGTGTCCGTACATGTGCTTATAATGCCAGAGTTTGCATATCCTCCAGGGATTGTGATGTTTGCTGTGTATGTGCTGGACCCAGATTGATAAGTTGTCGGGCTTACACTGTTTAACGTACCCAAAGACACTGTTGCATTTGTTCCCAGGCTTATTGTCGCCCCTGTTGTGCCGTTTGCGACAGCAAAATTTGCATTTGAACATGTAAAAGTTGCCCCAGACGCCCCTGCAAATCCGTCGCTGTTGTCAGTTGTTAAAAGAGTTGTGTCTGTTGTGTATTCATTTGAATCCAAAGAGACCAGAGAATTATCTGCATTAAACGGATAAATTGATCCCCAGCCATTTTCAGCATTTACATTCCCCCACCAGCTTGAAGTGTAGCTTTTTCCGTAACTCATAGGATCCAGTCAATTTTGTGTGATTCATAATTTGGGCTTTGATCTTCGTTTGAATTTGAAAACCATTCTGGATACAACGAAGACGCCTGGAAAGACATGTGATCCAAAAAGCGTTCTTGATAGCTCTCGGCTCTGTCTCTCTCAATTTGGATCAATCCTTTCACTTCTGATTCAGAAGGCTCTGAGGCGTTCTCTGACGTCTTTTTAAATACTCCTTTGTTCGTGATTACAAATTGAGCTGTCTTGAGAAACTCAGACATGGTCAAATGAATCAAAATCGGCTTGATGTAGGTCTTTAATAAATTTAAATAAGGATCCGCCAATGAACCTCCTGTGATATCTGCGGAAATTTTATTGTAAAGGTCTGTTCCTATGATTTCACGCAGATATTGAGTCTGAGCCAAATGCAAAGCTGGGATCAGTTTATTTCCGTCAATTGATCCGTCCAGGATAGGACTCTTTTTTATGATGTCGTTTTTACTACAAAATAGAACTGTTGCCATTTTTTAATTTTTATTTGGGTGCTGCTCCTCTTCCTGGTCTTTTTCCTGGAGGTGTTCCTTCAATTCCTTTTCTTTTTAATCCTGGCACATTTGCCACATTTTTTTCGTTCTCTAGACTGTCAGATTTGCTGGGTTGCAAAAATTTTCCTTGACTGTCTCTTTTTCTAAAGAACAGCATCCTTTTCCAATAATGGCGGCAATTAACCCCTCCAAGATGCTCAAAAATGGAATAAGGTTTTTTTGATTTTTTCTTTTTAAACTTTGGATTTGGGTCTTTTTTAGACAGAGCCTCAATGTCTTCGAATCTATATAAAAGACCGTATTTTTTGCCCTTGTTTCTTTTCATCATTTCCACGCAAAACTTTCTTTGAGGGTCTTTGTTGCCGTCGTATTTATAGCGTAGTTTATAAAGCCCTTTGTCCTCTGCGCTTTTTGATTCAGCTTCTGCAGTATTGGCAAACATTTCAATTTTTGACAGTGTGTATTCTTGTTCTGCGTCGACAACCTTAGACTCCTCCATGAGTTCCCACTCATCACCCAGGTCCTCTCCATAATTAGAAAGGCTTTCAATTATTAAATTTTCATGTTCCTCAGACAGATCTGGCTTCTGACTAGAAAGCTGCTCTCCAATTTCTTCCTCTCTTTGCTTTTTTGTTGTGACGTTGTCAGTGTCTGTGAACTCAATTGGCGTCAATGTTTGGAAATACAAGTCTAAAGAAATACCGTTGACCCCTACAATGTCAGAAAGTGCATTGATAATGTCCTTTTGATAAGGTCTTATAACTAGATTTTCGAATAAATTGTGAGCGTTTTGGATCTCTTCTGAATTATTACCCAGGGAATTTCCTGTGTCACGGATTCCAACCAGTAGGGGAGACGTAATTCTGTGCCCTAAAAGGAGTTTTCGTGTGCACTCTTCAGAAATGTACTGGTAAACTTCAGCCGAATTAGGAGGCGTGATGTCCTCAATTGTTGTTTTGGTCTCTGGAGAGTCAGAAAACGAAACAATGATCTTGTCTCCTGTAACTCCTGTAAGCTTTTCAACGACCTCAGATTTGATCTGACGCATTTTTTCAACTGTCGGAGTACCATTTGAAAAATTAATAATTTTGGAGCCCGAAAAATTGCCAGCTAATTCATTGCATAAAAATTCAGAAATTGAGCACTCAAGCCGCCCGTAATTAAGACTGCCAATGTGATCGGGCACCGAATAATAATGCATTGAAGGGATGTGTCTTCTAATTATATAAATTTCATTTGTTGCTCCAGATCCAAACACAGGGATCCTGGTCAAATTATCGCCCTCCTGGTAGTCTGCCCATTTTGGGTGATAGAAATAAGCGTTTATTTTTCCCTTGTCGTCACATTTTTCAGCTCTGAGAGTTTCTCTGTTAAAATGAGAAACCTGGACAACTTTTTTCTGAAGATAGGATACTTGAATTGCGCCCTCTCCTAGAAGTTTGTAGTCTAAAGCTATTTTTTTGAGATCCGCTTCTTTTATTAAAGACTTAAAAGCTGCGAATTGATCTGGTCTCCTGGAGGCGTCATGTGCGTGGATCTGTTTTCCAACGATTTGATTGACAACTCCTGTCACGATGCTGTGAGTGGTCGGACTATTTAAATAAACGTCAATGATTTCCTGGTAAAAAGAATTGTCCACGCCAAAAGAGACAAAATCCTTTTTTGCGTCCTCAATGACTTCTGGTGTTTGGTATGCCTCCAGCTGGACGACTTCGAAATTACTATTCATAGATCAAATATTCGTTTGTTGAAGTGCTTTCAAAGGTGTACTCTCCAGAATTTATTGAGTAGCTTGATGCACTTTGATTGGTCACAAAGAGTTTATCTCTGTAAATGACCTCATTTTTGACAGTGTCATTTATTTCCAGGGTGTATGTTAGGTCTTTAGAAGTATCAAAACCAAAATTTGCAGTTACTGTGAAGTAGTATTTCACTGCGCTAAATGAGCTAAAAGTTTGCTCGAATGTTTGTGTGTCCTGTGTCTCATTTTTTATAGTCACCTTAAAAATCGCTGCTCCTGTGGGCGTGTAATTTTTAGGGATAAAATTCAACGTGTGTGTTGCCTGTGATCTGTCGAGTATTATCATTTTTTTAAAGTGTAAATCCCTCCAGGTGTTTTGATTCTGCCAACGGAGACAATCTGGTCCAGATCTTTTTGCCCCGTTTCGTTAAAAAATTGTGTTTCTGTAATCTCTAAAAAGTCCGACTGATCGAAAGACTTTTTAAAAATGCTTTGTTTTAAATGTTTTGTCTTTTTTGCCATGTGTTTGCTTTTATGTGTTTGTAGGGCTGCCCCGTAAAGAAACAACCCAAACAAAACACAAGATTTTTAGCTATTTGTCCCGACTGTGATAGTCTCAGTACATGAACTCAACCCAGCTACAGGGTTCGCAGAAGTCGCTCCGTCAATAAAATTTGGAGGGAGTGCCTCTTCAGATGTAAATTCAAAAGAATATTGAGAGGCATCCCCAAACGCTCCGCCCGTTGTCATAGATCCAGAAGACATTTCAGCTCCGTGCTCTTTCCCCATAAGGAAAAAATTGGAGTTGCGGTCTTCGATTATTATGTGCGGACGTCCGTGTGAAATTAGCTTCCATTCTTTTTGATCCTCTTTCGATAATTTTGGAAGTGTTAAAGTCAACACAGTTGAGAAAAATGCAGTCCCGTTGTCTCTCGACACGTTTGCAGTTGTCTCCATTGTGTTTCCCGAACCTTTCAAATCATATTGAAAAAACGTCGCTGTGCCTGTAGCGTCAGTCACCTCGTCATTTGATCCCGTAGTAATTGTCCCCAAACCACCGAAATCAGATAGCCAAATCCGATTAATCCCTCCGATTTGGTCCTTGCAATTTGTTGCTCTTCCCTTAGTAATTAAACAAGCCATAAGTATTTGATTATCAGTTAGTTAGTTAAATTATGCGTAATAAACGATTTCAGATGCATTTGCAATGTTGACCCCTTGAGATCCTCTCAATACAACTCTCGCATTTAATGAGCCGTCAACTTTAGACATATCGATTATAGACACTTGATTGTTTTCTGCAAATAACGCTGTGCTGAAAATCAAGTTGCTTGACTTAGTACAAAGCATTTGACTTGCTGGCATTCCTGGCGCATGAAAGACCTTGATTCCCTCAAAATAGAGGTCTTGTTGTCCTCTGTACCATGTAGCACCTTTGTTGTCGATACCAGCTGCGCCTTGTCCGCCAGATGCGAAACCGCCTAAAGAAGACACAAATGATTTAAACACAGATGTACCAACGTACAGGAATAAATCGTCTGCGCCATAAATTACACTAGGAACGGCTGTCACAACCTTAGACATTTCAACAATTACAGAATCCCGAGTAATGGAGCTTGCAGCAACGTCAACGACTGCAGAGTCTGCAGCTGCTAAAACAGTCACTCCGTCTGTTCCGCCTTGGCTTGCATTTGCGCCACTCCAGAAGTTAGTTTCCATATTTGCAGCAACCTTGTCAGCAACGTGCTGAAGTATGAAGCTAGAAAGATCAGAAGCAATTCCGCTTTTGATGCCTTTCATTTGTAAACTTTCAAATGTTGTGCGATAATTTTTTGTACATAATTCCAAGTTAACTTGAAATTCTTCGGGCTGAAGTATGATTTCAGTTGTGGTCAAAGTTCCCGTTGCCGAAAAAGAACAGCTGGCGTTTTTGATTAAATTAGCGTCTGTATTTAAGACCTGGATTACTTCTTTTCCTTGGATGTTGTCTCTGACATCTACAGTTCCAGAGGCTAAAGTTTTCCCCGAAAGAAGCGATGCGGACAGATATCCCGCTGCTTTTTTGCCCGAGTAAGAATTGTCAGTAAAAGTATGAGTTGTCGCCATGATTTATTTGTTGAATTGATTTATTAAATTGTTTAAATATTGAGCTCTTTGAACTGTGACATTTGAAAAAGTTGCCTCTTCAGAACTGTGCGCCTCTGGATTGTGAGCGATAGGCTCAACAACTTCTGAAGTCAGTTCTATATCTTCTATTTTTTCAACTTCTGTAAGCTCTTCAGAAGTATCGTTTTTAGTTTCTAGCATTGATTTAAGTTCCTGGAGTTGTGCGCTCAAGCTGTCAAACTCCTCTTTTGTTGCGTAAACAACTTTATGAGATGTCTCAGTTGACTTGACGTTCCCTTCTGGAGCTTCTTCAGTTGCCTCAACTTCTTCCTCTGGAGCTTCTTCAGTTTCCTCACTGCCAGCTTCTGTGACTTGATCAATGATTCCCTCCTCAGAAATTACAAGCGTCGCCCCTGCAGGTGACTCAAGTTTATAACTTCCAACAGGAAGAGGAATTTTATCCTCGCCTTCGCTTACAATAAAGATCTCGCTCCCACTTTCTAGGCTTGAAGCTTCAACCTGGGTTCCATTTTCGAGGTTCATGATTTCGAGCTCAACTTTTTGGTCGCTGAGTTCAATTCCTAAAACCCCTTTTATTTGATTTAGCATTTCTGTTGCATTCATATTTTTGGGTTATATAGTAAAAACGTTTTCAAATGTGTAATTCGGTCATATTTTAACAGTTAATTTTAAACAGGACCAATTCCCTGGGCATGTGTTTCACCTGTACAACATTTTTTATCATAGGTTTTGCGGTCCTTACAAAGACATGCTCTGTCTCCGCCAACTCTGTTGACCCTGCTCACCGTCTTTTTTGTTTTACGCTTCATTTTCTATGATTTTAGTCACTTTGTCCAGGAGATCCTGGGCTTCAGTTTCTTCCTTAATTGTTTTGTCTTTCGGTCTTTGGGTATATTTTTCCGAAAAAAACGCTTCTATGCTGAAACCAGAGACCTTTCCCCCTCGCACAAACTCCTCCCAAATAGAGTCATCGTTTACCTTCATTGAAATCATCCAAGTCCCCAGGGGCAAATCCATGCCGTAAAGAGCTGATTTGTCTTTTTCTTTGTCCATAATAATCCAGGATTCAACAACCGTCAAATTTTCGAGCTTGTATTTGTGCTCCAGAGTTGCCTGTGATTGATTGCCTTTTATAAAAAACATTTCTGAGGCTTTGCGGACGGTTTCTGCAGAGAAAAAAATGTACCACTCCTCATTTGTGCTCTGATCTTTACGATAAATCGTTCGGTTTGGGACCAGGGCAGGACCGCAAATAATCTTTTTTTCTTTGTCAACCTCTGCAAATTTTATCTCTTGAGAGCTTAAAGCAATAAACGATTCTTCGATTGCAGGTTTGTCGACTAGACTGATCGCTGTGATTGCGTTATCCTCGTTTTCTTCGTCGATTATTAGTTCAATTATTTTCATATTTATCCGATTGTTGATTGTTCAATTATAGATCTTTCAAGTGATTGCGCTGTGGTCACTTCGCCACTCGTTACATAAGCCCTCACAGGCTTGTCGTTTTGTCCGCTTATAGTTTCAGCCAGCTGATTTGTGCTGGAAGTTCCGACCACGTTAAAAGCTGGAGCTGCACTTCTGGGAGTTGCGACATTTGAGGTTCCAGCTCCTCCAGATGCATTTGGTTTGGATCCAGAGACAATTGTCTTAATGTTTTTTAGTGCCATTGCTCCAGCTAGTCCTGCCTGGATAAAAGGGTACGCAGGAAAACCAATTGTGATAGGATTAGCAGAGGCAGTCGTGAAAGCATTTTGAACACCCTGGACTCCAGAAATTGTTGCCTGTGCAATTGCTGCAGCTTTTCCTATTTTTGAGCCTTTTCCAGCAATGTCCTGGATAAGTGCGAGCCCCTGCATTGCGATTTGAGTTTTTGCTTTTTTGACGTTCTGGTCTCTTTTGAGCTCCTCTTCTGTTTTTTGTTTTCCCAGTGTTGTAATTTTTTGCTCACTTGATACTTTAAAACTTTCAAACGCTTGCTCTGCGTCAACACGTGCCTGTGTACCGATTTGATAATTTTGAATTTGCTCCTGGAGTCTTTGCTCCTCAACTTGTTTTTCTAATTGTGCAACTTTTATCAGATCATTGATTCGGTCCAGGGCGTCTGTTTTTTGTTGAGCAGTAAATTCCTTTTCCTGGATCATTCTGGCATTTTCTGCCTCAGTTTTTGATTTTATCAAATCAAGCTGTTCAATTTCCAGACCAACTCTGTTGACGTCCTGCTCAGATCTGAATCCTTCAATGTTTTCCTCAACGTCTGCCAAATTCTTTTTTGCCTCTATAAGTGCGACCTGGTTTTCAATGTTGTTCTCGTCTATTTTAAGACGTTCTTTGGCTAGATTGATCTGAATGTTTGCGTTTGCCTTTTGGAGCTTTTCCTGTTCGTCCAGAATGGTCCCGAGTTTCTCATTGGCTGCGGATCTGTCTTCAATACTTTTTGAAACGTCGTCTCTAATCTGTCTTTGCAATTCTGCGTCCTTTTGATATTTAAACTGTAAAAAATCATTTTCAGCAATTGCGAGCTGTGCGTCCTTCTTTAGTTGGACTAATCTTTTTGCTCTGGAGTTTGCTGCCTTGACGTCAATCTGGTCCAGGGACTTCTGAGTTGCGTCTGCAACACCTTGCGCCAGCTGTCCGACTTCGCCAACTGCCTCGACAAAATTGTCAGAAATTTGTTTTCCAGCGTTGCTGATATTTTCAGCTGTCTGGTCCAGCTTGGATCCTGTCTCCTTAATTTTGTCCTGGAGCTCCGCAATCTTATTTTCGTCATTACCACCCAGGAAAGACTGCTCAAAGGCGAGCTGTGCCTTTTGAAATCCTTGAATAAGCAACTGTATTGATCCGACGACAACATTCAAAGAAATTGTCAATGCACCTCCGACAACTTTCTGGAGAGCGTCAAAGCCTCCTGTAAGCTCACTTACTCGCTCAAACATGTTTATGAAGATTTTGGCAACTTGAGCAGCAACTTGCTGGACCGTTCCCATAACAACATTAACAGCGTCCAGGGCTTTTTGATTGTTTCTGAGTCCCTCTGCTAGTGTTGCAAATCCTGCAACGACTAAAGCAAGCCCTCCGACCAGAAGGCTTTTCATTGCCCCCCCAATCCCTTTGACACCTTTTTTAATTAAAGCAAATCCTTTGCTCGTTTTTTTAGTGTCGTTATTGACTTTGTCAAGTGCCTTTTTTGTCACCTGGCTGAAGTCTTTCATATTGTCGTTCAGCCCTTCAATTTGCAAACCAACTTCATTAAAAGAGCTGGTCGCTTTTTTGATATTAGCGTTTAAACTTATATTAACTTCCTTGGACATAATTCAAAAGTGTTAGATTGACCGCTTCTCGCAGAGTTTGAGGGATTTTATTTTTTCCAAGTGCTGTCCTGGAGAGTACCCCTAAATTTTTTTTGTCATTTTTGACAAGATCCAGCATGTTTAAAATATTTTTTATCATGTACATGTGTAAGTTTCGACGACTTTTGCAGTCGCCCATTCGACAATTAATCCGTATTTGGCAATATTTACATTGTCCGTGATTGCTAAAGCAACATAATTAGTGTAAACAGGAAGATCTGTCAAAGACAAAGCTCCTCCAGAGAATGAAGTTGTCTGAGAAACACCAGCCTTGTGACTTACTCTGATTAGATCATTCACAACAGGATAAGCTCCTGTCCCTGTGTGTGCGATTTGCAGCCTCATTTGATCTGTTGAATATGAATCTGTAAAGTCCTTGTCACATGCACCGCCTGCGCCTGTC
>MEHZ011481832.1_pt1 | contig 33207 bp, 30 predicted proteins | sample 897221 | NCBI WGS metagenome assembly MEHZ01 (sample SAMN05514161, study PRJNA337945) | marine metagenome | isolation source: marine surface water | place: Arctic Ocean | collected 2007-12-13 | reverse complement strand
CAGATAAGGCACCTTATGAAAATTACAATCAACGGAGCGGCGGGTGGCGAGGTCACCGGCTCATGTTATCTCATCGAAACCGATCGGGCACGTGTCGTGGTGGACTGCGGGATGTTTCAGGGCAGTCGCGGGGCGGATGATAACGCCCGGTCAAAAACTCCGCGCGAGTCGGCGAGCAGACCGAACTCACAAAAAAACGGTCCAGTGAAACCCCGCGCTCGGCGATGGAGTCGATGTTGGGCGTCGAGATCTGCTCATTGCCGGAGAAACTGTAATCGCCCCAACCGGCATCATCCGCGAGGAATACGACGACATTCGGCGGCGCCGCAGTGGCGGCCGAAACACAGATTGCTAAGCTAAAAAGAAACAGAGAGGTAGATTTCATCGCCATAGTTGGGGGTGTTTCATTGACACAATAACTCGCAGGCCACTTCAAGACCAACTACGGAACCGAGCCTGCATCTGGCACTACATTTAGCTTTTCCCATCGGATCAGATCCATGATGGCATAACCCCTCACTCCAAATCACCCCATGAGCTTACCCCGACTCTGCTGCCTTCTCGGTTTTATTTGCACCTCTCTCAGTGCCGCATCCCGACCCAACATCATCGTGATCCTAGCCGACGACCTTGGATACGGGGACCTCTCGAGCTATGGAGCCTCTTCGACGCTCACCCCTGAAATTGACAAACTCATGGGCCGAGGGATGCGCTTCGATCAGTTCTATTCCAACTGCACCGTCTGCACGCCAACGCGCGCTTCACTGCTGACCGGACAATACCCCGACAAAATTGGGGCTCCGGGCGTGATTCGCCAAAACGCGGAAAACTCGTGGGGCTACTTTGATCCCGCCACGACCACCCTGCCCGATATGCTCCGCACCGGCGGCTATCACACCGGTATGGTCGGCAAATGGCACTTGGGTTACGAAGCGCGCAATATCCCGAACCACCGGGGTTTCGATTTTTTTCACGGTTTCCTCGGCGACATGATGGACGACTACTGGACCCATCTGCGTGGTGACATCAATTGGATGCGCCTCAACGAAGACACCATCGATCCCCCCGGTCATGCTACCGAGATCTTTTCGGACTGGGCCATCGACTACATCGACGACCACGCTACTCGCCCCGACGATAAACCGTTCTTTCTCTACCTCGCTTACAATGCGCCTCATTTCCCCATTCAACCGCCGGACGACTGGATCGCTCGGGTTAAAAAGCGCGAACCGCACCTCACCGAACTACGCGCCATCAACGTCGCCTTTGTTGAGCACCTCGATCACCACCTCGGCCGAGTCATCGATGCCGTGGGTTCCGCCGGCATCGATGAAGAAACGATCATCGTGTTCTCTTCCGACAATGGAGGTTCAATCCCGCACGGCGCGCTCAACACGCCTTGGCGCGGCGGCAAACAAGACCACTGGGAAGGCGGCATTCGCGTCCCCACTTGCGTGGTCTGGCCGGGTCAGATTCCGGTAAAACGCTCCGACGTGCCCGGCATGACCATGGATTTTTTTCCCACGCTCGGCCGCATTGCGGGCGTGGACATTGATCATCAGATCGATGGGCAGGATCTCAGCTCTGTTTGGCTCGAAAATGGATCAGGCGATCCCGATCGTACCATGATTTGGGTGCGCCGCGAAGGAGGTAATCGCTTCCAAGGACGTGCCTACTACGCCATCCGCCAAGGGCCGTGGAAACTCACCCAAAACACTTCGTTCGAGCCGATGCAGCTCGTCAATCTGGAGGAAGATCCCTACGAGAAAAATCCGTTACCCGCCCAGGGCCCGATTGCGAACAAGCTCATCAGTCAGCTCCGTCTCCATATTCAAGAAGCCGGTCAGGTTCCCTGGCAGCCCTAACCAATCCCGCGAATTCCGCCACCCGTTCTCTTTACTCATCATGGCCCGCGTCGTCCTAGAAAATCTCGTCAAAACCTACCCGCCAACGGACAAAAAGAATCCGGCGTTCACGGCGGTGAAAGGAATCGACCTCGAAATCCGTGACCGTGAGTTCATGGTGTTGGTCGGGCCTTCGGGCTGCGGCAAATCCACCACCCTGCGCATGATCGCAGGACTCGAGGACATCACTGCCGGGTCCATCGCCATCGATGATCAGGTCGTAAACGAGGTCCCGCGTGCAAGAAGCCGCCGACATGCTGGGCCTGTCCGAGCTGCTCGAGCGTAAACCCAAGGCCCTTTCCGGTGGTCAGCGCCAACGTGTGGCGGTTGGTCGTGCCATCGTGCGTAAGCCCAAGGTGTTCTTGTTCGACGAACCACTTTCGAAACTCGACGCCAAGATGCGGGTTGCGACTCGCACGGAGATATCCCGTCTCCACGCCAAACTCGACGCGACCATGATCTACGTCACCCACGATCAGATTGAAGCGATGACCATGGGTAACCGTATCTGCGTGATGAAGGATGGGGTGATCATGCAGGTCGATGAGCCATTGGATCTCTACAACACCCCCGCCAATCTCTACGTCGCGAGTTTCATCGGGTCTCCGCCCATGAACCTTTTCACTGGCCGGCTCGCCGCTCAAAATGACGGCTGGATCTTCCATGAAGAGAACTCGGCCGAACACGCCATCAGCGTTCCGCTGCCGCCATCGATGTCCGCGATCGCGGCCGACCGAAGTGACCAACCGATTGTTTTGGGCATTCGCCCCGAGAACATAACCGAGGTGTCCGAGGATTCCACCGATGCGATCACGATCTCCTTGGAAATTGCCGAACCCATAGGCGCCGAGACCTACCTTTACCTGAACACCGGCGCGACCAGCTTCATTGCCCCCGTGGCCCCAACGTCGGCCCATCGCCCTAGAGATAGGGTTTCATTACAATTCGATCCGGCCAAACTGTATTTGTTCGATCCTGGTAGTGGCCTGAACCTCCGAGCCGCCCAACCCAAAGACTGAGCCGCGTTTTCGGGATCGCCGCCGCTGCCGCCGCAACGCAGCTTCTGCCTTCATGTCACCGTTTACGACGATCCTCACCCATCCGGGCAGTGCCCACAAAGACGACTTCCTCGCCTGCTGCGTGCTACTCGCACATCTGCCCGCGCCGATTGTGCGCCGCGAGCCAACGGCGGAAGACATCGCCGATACCAACATCGTCGTGGTGGACGTGGGTGACTCCCACGACCCGACCCTCAACAATTTCGATCACCACCACCTGCCGGACGACGCCGATCCCATCTGTGCCCTTTCTTTGGTGCTCAAGGCTCTCAATCTCTACGAAGACGCGCGCAGCTTCTGTGACTGGCTCGAACCTGCCGAGTGGTTCGACTGCCGTGGTCCGAATGCCACCGCCAAATTCCTCAACGTGCCCCGCAACGCCGTGAACCAACTCTACTCCCCCATCGATGGCACGCTGCTGCGCTGCTTCGCTGCCGGAACCAATCATGTCGCTGGTGAGCCGCTCTGGGAAATGATGCGTCAAGTCGGCGTCGATCTCCTCAACTACCTACGCTCATTACGCAGCCGTCTCGACTTCGTCGGGGAGCACGCCGAACTCTGGACGTTGGATACGCCAGACTCCGGCGCACCTGCTCCTCAAGTGCTCTTCCTGCCTCGCACCGAACCTCTCCCCACTGAACCGTCCTCCGGCTTGGATCGCTACATCGTCGAACAGGGACTCAACGAGCGCGTAGTCGCTACCGTCTCGCCGGACCGTCGTGGCATCGGCTATGGCCTCTCCCGTCATCGCGATAACCCGGCGCTCGACTTCACCCGCCTCTCCGACGAACCCGATGTGCACTTCGCCCATAAACGCGGCTTCGTCGCCAAGTCATCCGCTACGGACCCACAACGGCTGCGTGAACTACTTCGACTGGCCAAAGCTGAGTCGACCGCCTGATCGATGACATCCTTCCATTCGGTTCTCTGGGTGGGATTGGCCCTGCTCGCTGGTTTACCGGCGCAGGCCAAAGATCCCCATCGATTCGACGCGAAGGTTGAGCAGCTCTTAACCAAAGAATTTCTCGAAAATTCCGCTCTACCGCGCGTCGTTTTTACGGGTAGCTCCAGCATCGTTCGGTGGCAGAATCTGAAGACGCAGTTTCCTCATCATGATGTGAAGAATCTCGGATTCGGGGGGTCGCAATTCAGTGACCTGATTCACTTCTACGATGAACTCATCAAAAACCAGCGACCGGATCTTCTCTTCATCTATGAGGGGGACAATGACATCGCTCGAGGCAAAGAACCCGGCGTTGTTTTCGAGCAAGCGAAGGAACTGATCACGAGAATCCGATCCGACCTGCCGCAAACCCGAATCGTGCTCATCGCGCCTAAGCCGTGCCTCGCCAACTGGGCGAAGCGAGACAGCTACCGCAAACTGAATGCCCTCCTGGCCGACCTGTGCGAAAGCCAGGACAATCTCGAGTTCGCCGATGTCTGGTCGGCCATGGTCGATGATACAGGCGTGGTCTTGCAGGACCTCTTCGTCGCCGACGGCGATCACATGAATACCAAAGGATACGCCATTTGGACTGAAGTGATCTCCCCTTTTCTAGATTAGTTCAGCGATCACTTCGCTGCTCGCTTGCACCTCTGATTTACGATGGGTTGAGATATGCCCCTCGATCCCCAAACTCAATTTGATCAGCATCTGTTGGAGATGATCGAACAAAGTCCTACCGGTATTCCCCCAGCGACACCCGCTCATCAGGAAGCCTTGGCCCGTTTAATGTCTGCTCACCAGGTTTACCATTCTGCGGATCATCATGATGGATATGCGACCGTGCATGCCCTCGCCCAACTCCCCTCATTCCACGCGGAGAACTTAGAGGACGTGATGGGCGGAAAGGCTGAGGAATCGGATTTAGAATCCGATGAAAGTATCTACGATCGCTACGTTGCTTCACTCCCAGAAGCATCCCGTGAAGCAGCTGAGGGCTATCGCGCGCTGTCGATCGGTCGCAAACTACTCCATCGTTCCAAACACGATGGAGAGGTCGTGCATGATCCGATTCACAGTTTGTTTCTGATCCCCGGAGCGGGCCTAAATCCCGGGCTTCCTGGCAACTACCTACATGGTTCCATTTTCCAGGATCACATAGACGATCTCGCCGGCGCGTGGGCCGTCCACATTCACGACCGTGATGACGGCGCAGCTACGATCGAAGTGCCTTCTCGCGACGACGCTTTGGAGAAACTCCAAGAACTCCTCGCCAGCGCCCCGTTTCTCCTCGCCGAACTCGACGCCTTGGATTTCCAGATGAACTGAGGAAGCACTCGCTAGCGTCAGCCCAGGCTGCAGCCCCTAGGGTAAAATTCTAGAGTAAGACCACGGACCAAATTTTCTGGGTGCTCAAATGACACCACCTGTCGGCGGAAATCTTCTCAGCAGCCACCCGATGCAACAGTAGGTTGGACCTTAAGAGTCGAGTGTGCTGACATAGCATCACTCCAATGTCTACGCGTCCCTCTTCCTCTGAATCGCCAGCAGACGAGCCCCGTGATGCTCGCGGCGAATGGCGGCCGTCCGCCCCAATTCGTTACGCTCCGTTGTTCACGTGGCCCATGCGGGTCGCGGCCCTGTTGAAGTGGTTGTTTGGCTATCCGGGCTACATCTGGCCGATCAACTTATTCTTCGTCGCCGTCACCTGCGCCACGTGGTTCTATACCCAGCCTGCTCTCGCGCTTTGTATTAATTTTGAAGCCGGCTGGATCACGCAGATTTACCTGAGAAACCTCGCCTTAATGTGGCTCTACTACGGCGGTTTTCATCTCTATCTTTACACGCTCAAACGCGAGGGGACGCACCAGAAATACAACAAAAAGTGGCCCGCCCGAAAGAGCAGAGTGTTCCTTTTTGGTGATCAAGTTTACGACAATATATTTTGGACTGCCGGGGTCGGCACCATCATCTGGACTGGCTACGAAGGGGTCACCATGTGGCTCTATGCCAACCACCATATCCCGTGGCTCGATTGGGCGATGCATCCCGGATATTTTATCCTCGGATTTTTCCTCGTTCCACTCTGGCGAGAGTTTCATTTCTACTGGGTGCATCGGTTGATCCACTGGAAACCGATCTACCGGCACGTCCACTACTTACACCACAAGAATACCAACCCGAATCCGTGGTCGGGTATGGCCATGCACCCAATTGAAACAGCGCTCTATCTCAGCGTGGTGCTCATTCATTGGGTGGTGCCTTCCCACCCCTTGCACTTTCTCTTCAATCTCCAGCATGCCGCCCTCAGTCCGGCTAATGGTCATCACGGGTTCGAGGGCCCTATCGCCAACGGAAAAGTCCCGACCGGGTCCTATTTTCACTATCTGCATCACCGTCATTTTGAATGTAACTACGGTGAAAGCACGGTGCCTCTCGATCGTTGGTTTGGCACCTTCCGGGACGGGCAGCCCGACGGCGAAGGGGCAAAACTACCCGAGGAACATCCTTCCTAACCTAAGCCGTCTGAACCGATAAATTAGTTTTAGATCGGCGCTCTCAGAAAAGCGCTGATGGCATCCATCAGCGGCTCGGCTTGAGCGGTCTTGAAAATGTGTTGGGCGTGGGCATTACCCTCGAGCACCACCAATTTCTTGGGCTCCGTCGCCTGTTCAAACTGAGCGGAAATGGCGGCAAGATTATCGCCTTCAGTCGTCACGAAACGTTTAGATCCTTTCACAGCTTGAATCTTTTTGATCGGGGTAGCCGCAAGCAAAACGACTCGATCGATCAATCCCTTCGGCGCCATGGCGGCAGCCACCGAAGTTGCGCCGCCCCCAATGCTTCCGCCTATGACCGAAATCTCGCTACATCCCTGCTCGCGCAGGAAAGCAACTGCCGCCAACACATCCTGATAATGCGGCGTGAGCCCGACCGGGTATAAACCCGCTCCGCGAACAGGTCGCGGATCATCCGGTCCGACTTTGGATCGGCCTCGGCCTCGAAAATTTATCGCCAACGTTCGAAAGCCCGTGTCGTTCAGAATTCGCACCTGCTTATTCCAACTGCTCTTGGTGAACTGCCCGCCGTGTGCGAGCACTACCCCATGGGTTCCCTCGCCGGATAAAGTCGCTTCGATGTGCGCACCATCCTCGGTGTTGAAATAAACTGTTTCGGATTTTGCCTGGAGACTCGAATGAGTCCCAAACCAAAGTAACCCGAGTAATACCCAACGCTTCATCGCGGGATAATGCAGCCGCAGCGCCTATTATTGTGACCCTGAACCGTTCGAGGCTCACCTCGCTTTCAAACCGGCATATGAGCGCGAGGTCCGGCTAGTTTGAGGACTGAGCCAATCCTAGCTTCACTCGATTTGTCTTCATATCATAGGGCAGCATTTTGTAGTGCCCCTGCGAGTCGCCAATAAATAGCCGAGACACGCCGAACGTGTCGGGATTGCCGTCGGCCCAAAAATACCAAAACGAGTCAGCGGCGTTTTCGGGCCGCCGCACGTAACCATGATTACGCGGACTGCCACGGGTAACCACTCGCTCAAACTGCCAGCTATCTCCGCGATTATCCGATTGATGGATCTCGATTTCACCGCCCGTGCCATGAGTTTGAGGTCCTCGACCCGTAGGCACGACCACTGACCAATCGTCGCCTTCTAGGTAGAGGCTGCCCATGTCGTAGTTATGGCCGGTGGAAGCAACAACGCTCGTGTGCCAGGCATCACCATCCCAGCGAGTGATGCGAAACTCTCGGGGCGCATTGATCGGTCCGGGCTCGTGGCCACCACTGGTTACATAAAGACAAACCGGGTGACCCGCTTCATCGAAGACCATGTCTTTAAAGTAGACGTTCCGACTCGCCCTGGCGGTGTCCCTCACTCGCGAGCGACTATTTACGTCCACCAACGGAATTGATAGAGATTCACCTCTCACCGTTTGCCAGGTGGCACCAGCATCGACGGATTCCACGTAATACAAATCGGTGCGGCGATCCACCACTCCGTCAGGATGACGGTTGAAAAACGTGCCCACTTTTCGACCGTTACTCGAACTCACTTGATAGTGCCCTCCCCGTTCATCCCCAATCTCCCGAATGCCTACGAGTTTCGCATCCTCACTCCAAGTCACCCCATCGGAAGAGGTTTCGAAATAGAGCTCCCGCACGCCGGTGTATTTGGTGAAGAAATGCAGCATACTCCCGTCGTCCTGCAACCACGGTTGCGGGTAGGTCATCTCCTCTTCGGTAACACGTTCGAATGCGCCAATATCGTAGGGTCGCACGCTGCGATACTTGAACCCGGGCCGCAGCTGGCCTCGACCGCTGACAAACACCCAGAGGTGTCCGGCCTCATCAATGAGTAGGCTGGGATTGTCGTGCGGATCGAGCACATCCTCCTTGTCGTGCACAACGGTCGGACGCAGCACTTCATCACTCCCATGATCATAGGCGCCGATCATGCATAGCAGATGTTTCTCCGCTGCCGTCGTCGTGCCGCCATAAACAAAAAACGTCATGCCGACCTCAGGCGCATGAATTGCCAATGGTCGGTGTTTCGCCGTGTAGGTGCCTAACCCTCCCGAGTATTTATCCCCGTATTCAAATTTCTGATTAAGCTCAAACCAGATCCCACGATACCCGAGATCATCCGGCAATGCCGCTGGCCTATTCTGAGCGCCCGAAACGAGCACCAAATTCAACAGAAGCGATACGACAAGTGTGCGCCTCATGACATCAAGTTGATGCACTCCTCAACCGATCTGGTAACCTGGCCGTTCAACTTCATCGAGGTAATAACGGGCTTCGTTGAGCTCGGCCTCGCTGCCGCCGTCGATTCCGGTGATCGCATCGCGGCGAGGATCGAGTTCCAACCATGGTCCCAGTGTCATGGGCTGTGCACCGAGGTCCACCTGATGCTGTCCGAGATGTGTGCGCATTCGACCCAGTGCTTCTCCGGCTCCATTGATGGATGCCACGCTAGCATCGACTTGATCGGCGGATGCCTGCTGACCCACTCGATACGACAGGTTGCCGTAGTGACAGAACTGGGCGGAATGGTGACCGATCTCCGGTGGCGCGGCCAGGTCCTGCGCCCGGCGCGTGCGCACCGAGTCGAAGAAGTTCTGCAAGTGAGCCGTGACGGTATCGACGTCGACTGCTTTGCGGAGTAAACGATTGCCGTCGTTGTCGAAGATACTGCCCCCCATATAACCAGCGTAGTAACCCGCTTCGCATTGCACCACGAGTCCGATCCGCTGGCCGCGAAATTGGTCAGAGTAAGTCGCTCCGGGTTTGATCGGTAGATTACGATTTTCGTAGAACACGGGCACGTCTCCGAAGTCCATCACCGTAAACTGGGTGTTGGGTTGGTCACCAACGTCATTTACCGCATAGCGCCCCCCCAAACTCATAATCCGTTTGGGCATGGTCTCATCACCCAAGAACCGTCGCGTCAGATCAATGGCGTGGATACCCATGTTCACGAGATCGCCGTTGCCCGTATTCCATCGCCAATGCCAATCATAGTGGAGCTTATCCCGCTCCAAAGGAACCACCGGCGTGGGGCCACAAAACAGATCGTAATCCAACCAATCGGGATACCAGGGCGTCTGCTGAACCAACGGAGTCCGTGTCTTGTAACTCACGCCTTGAATCCACTGAATACGCCCCAGCTTGCCGGAGCGGATGTAGTCGGTGATCTCGTCAGTATCACTATCGGAACGGAGCTGCGTCCCGGTCTGCACAATGCGGTTATAGCGGGTGGCCGCTTCCATCACTTTACGCCCTTCCGCGATCGTGCGACCGATCGGTTTTTCGACGTAAACATCCTTACCGGCTTCACAGGCCCAAACGGTGGCCAACGCATGCCAATGGGTGGACGTCGCAATAATCACCGCATCAACATCCGGCCGATCGATAAGTTTCCGAAGATCAGTCGTGGTGTAAACCGAACCGGCGGGTGCATCGAGTTTCTCCTTCGCGGCCGCGAGATGTTGCGGATCCACATCGCACAACGCGGTGATCTGCACCCCCGCCATCTTCGCAATCGTCCGGGCGTGCTGGCCGCCTTTACTGCCCAGACCGATCATGCCAATCCGAAGACGATCATTGGAGCCAACAAATTGAGCCCAGGCGGAGGGACTCAGTTGTCCGATCATACCGGCGCTGGCCGCAAGCGCACCTCGCTTAAGCAGGGTTCGTCTGGTGAGGAGGGAGGAATTAATGGGGGGCATATCAGAAAAGAGCTTTTCCGCCAACGGGGGTTTTAGAGTAGAACCTTACTTATCATATTTACCGGATAACCCTAGCATCAGATCGGCCATAGGTTGAGAGAGTGGTTCATTGCGGCGAATCCAGGTCATGAAACTAAACACCGCAATCGAAGTTGAAGCAGGCACGAGGGTCCTCAGGTCGATACCGGCTTCGAGACCATAGGTCACGAACACGAATGCCGCAAAACCGGCGAAAATCGACGTGATCGCAGCACGGGCATCCGCCCGTTGATAGATCGGCAACAATCCCAGAACCATCGGCACCGACACCGGCCCGATCAAGGCACCAAACCACGAAATAATGAGCCCAAGCACGCCGCCAAATCGTTCGGCCTCGATACCGATCATGAGCGTAATCGCCATGAAGGTGAAGGTCGTTAGCCGCGCTATGCGCAATCCTTGCTTCTGATCCAGGTTCCTAAACTTCTCGGACATGTTCGGTAAGATATCCCGTGTCACCACCGCCGAGATGGTGTTCGAGTCCGACGACGTCATCGAAGTCGTGGCGGCAAACATCGCCGCCAACACGAGTCCAATCAATCCAGCCGGAAGGAATTCCCGGGCCAGCATTACATAGGACTGCGAGGTGTCAGCCAAGTCAGGTAATAGGATCGGCGCGGCCCACATCGGGAAGAACAGAAACAAAGGCCAAATAAGATAAAGTGCGCCGGAGAGTATGGCCGTTTTCCGGGCGCTTTTAGCCGACGGGGCTCCGATGTAGCGTGCCGCCAGATTCCACGTGCCACCGTTATATGAGAGCGAAGCTACAATGATGAACGCCACCGCGAACAGCGCCGTGTATTCACCATTGAATAGTTGGCTATTGCCGGCCGGAAGTTGGGCCCAGATTCCACTGATACTACTTATACCGCCCATGTGACTGACCACCGCAACGAAGAGCACGAGACCCGCAGCCACCTGCACGAAGAACTGCAGGAAATCGTTGTAAAGATCTGCCCACAATCCACCCACCGTTATGTAGGCCAGCGAGATAGCTCCCGAAACGAGCACCCCTACGGTTATCGGCAGTCCCGTGAAGCCATGAAGTAGAATTCCAATCGAGGCCCACTTCGCGCCCACATCGAACAACTTCAATAAAACGCCGCACCAGGCCATGATCTGTTGGGTCGCGAGGTTGTAGCGCATCGACAGATATTCCGTCGGTGATTCGATGCCGAGGGTGAGGCGCAACCGCGCCCAGCGTGGACCGAACCACGCCGCCCCCAACGCACATGCTATCGCCACTGAACACGCCCACCACACGTAAACCGTAAAACCGTCTTCGTAAGCGATAGCGGCCAAGCCGACGAACACCACGCCACTATAGCCCGAAACATGGTGCGAGACGCCGCCGAGCCACCAAGGGATTTTACCGCCCGCGACGAAGAAGTCTCCCGAACCTTTTATCTTCCGGAAGCAATACAACCCGATGGCTGTGACTAGAATGAAGTAGGCTACGAGAACGGCGTAATCAAGTGACTGCATGAGGAGTGGAATATTTTCGTATCAGATTTCCTATGACAACCCGGGGATCGAAACGGTAACACACCTCACAGTGCATCCAACGAGCGGGGGTAATCGCATGGTAAATAGTGTGCTTTTAGACCGGCCCGAGAGAAAGCGCTCACGCCGGTTCAAGAGAACCTGAACGTGAGCCTCAGTTTAACAAGCGATCGTTCGCGTCTTTCGCAAAAATCTTCGGCGGGTTTCTATGAAATTTCACTGAGACCTTCGCGGCACAGTTTTACGACCCAACCTTGCATGATGGATTCAATCGGGGTGACGCTGCTTCGCGTTCGATCACATCACGTGCCCCATGCTTTCCATCGCTCCTTTCCGTTTCAACGTCACCCCGCCTCTCGGCCACGCCTTATTGGGTGGATTGGTGCCGCCAGCGATCGCGATTGACGATGCGCTTGAGGGCATCGGCTACATTTTGTTAAGCGATGAAGAACCCATTGTGGTGTGCGTGCTGGATTGGGCCGGACTGATGAATTCCGCTCATCTCGAATTTCGCACGACTTTGGCTGCGGCCGCTCGCACCACGTCGGACCGGGTCGCTCTGCACTGTGTGCACCAACACAACGCCCCTTTCGTCTGTGAAGAAACCCGGGCATTGCTCGCGCAGCATTCCGAACTCCCACCGGTTTTCGATCCCGAGTTTTTGGCTGCATGCCAAAGCCGTGGAGCCGATGCCGTTCGGGAAGCGCTCCGACATCCGCAGCCCATCACCCATATAGCACACGGCCAAGCCGAGGTTAAGCACGTGGCGTCAAACCGCCGGGTTGACCGCGATGAACACGCCAATGTGCAGACGATGCGCGGTAGCTCATGCGTCGACCCGGCGCTGATAGCCCTTCCCGTCGGAACCATTGACCCAATGCTCCAATCCGTCGCGTATTTTTCGGGCGATCAGAAAATCGTGTCATGCCACTACTACGCAACTCACCCCATGAGTTACTACCGCGACGGTCGCGTGAGCAGCGACTTCTGCGGCCTAGCCCGTAAGCAACGTCAGCAGGAAGAACCCGATTGCACCTATCTCTATTTCACGGGCTGTGCCGGTAACGTCGCCGCCGGCAAATATAACGACGGCTCACCAAATGCTCGGCAGAAGCTCACGCAACGGATGTATGACGCCATCCTCGCCTCCGAATCGCTGCTCCAGCCCGAGCCCATCCAATCGCTGGAGTGGCGCCGTGCCCAAGTTTCACCTCGGTCTCGTCCCACTCCCTCCATCGATACATTGGGTGCAACGGTTGGCGGCTCAGATGCTCCAAGGGTCGGCCAGATTCTGCAGGCCTACTGGTCAAGTTGGCAGCGCCGCACCCAACGCGACGCACCGCTTGAGCTTAATTGCCTTCGCCTGAATGGCCTATCCCTGCTCCATCTCCCCGGTGAACTCTTCGTGGAGTATCAACTTCGCGCCCAATCCATGCGTCCCGACCACCGCGTCGCGGTAGCCGCCTACGGTGACGGAGGTCCTTGGTATATCCCCACCGTCGCGGAATACCCCGCCGGCGGATACGAAACGGTCGTAGCCTTCAGTGAAGCGACCATCGACGACCAGTTCACTCAAGCCATCGAGAAGCTCCTCGGCTGAGTTCAAGCCCCTCGAGAGATCAAAAGAAGGAAATGGAAGAGCGCTTGGATTTTCGCATATAATTTACATTTTCTCGTCGCTTCTAACCAGAATGGGTGACCCTACTCCGCCACCCCCTCCAGCCAGTCGCCCCCCCGTCATTGTCGGCGACAAAGTCGGCCCCATGGCTAAGCCCTAGAAAGCTAACTCCCATAAGGAGGAAGAGGATGTGGAGGATTTCGACGATATTGAAGAATCCTCTGGGAGCGACGAAGGCTCCCAACTTTCCGCGCCTTTGAGAGGAGGTCCCGGATCATCGATCTTCAGTTGGATTTCGGGCAAAATCTTCGGGCGGCTCTTTCGATTGGCTGCAAAACTCGTCCCTATCACCGGTGCGCTGGTTGGAGGGATCTATTGCTACACGTATTTCTTTGGCTCTATTCCCATAATCGAGTCGCTCAAGGCCGAGCTCGGAATTGCCGTGGTGCGACAGCAACCGCAGCAGTCTCGAGTGGATCAAATGCTCCAAGGCGCTCGTGACTCCATTTCGGCCAATGACACCAAAGTTCATCTCGGCAATGCCATAGCCACCGGCGATATCGCAACTTCTCATGCCATCGAAATAGGAGAACTCCGCATCACCAAAGCGCTGCCGAAAAGACCCACGGTCAAAGCAGCCCGCGAGTCGATCCTGTCCGATGCCTTCGATTCCCTCGCCTCAGCTTTTAACACGGTCGAAGAGACCATCAAATCGGTGACATCGTCCGACGAGCCTGCGGTAGCCGCTTCCGCTTCCACTTCGGCTTCCGACCCAGGCATCGTCATCTCACCTTACGAGGACTACGAACAAACCGTCACGGTGGTGCAGGACGTGGGCGGCAGCCGTTCCCGGTTTCGCAACATGGACTACAAGTCGGGTCCGGCAGCGTCGGCGGGATTCCGCAGCTTGATCCAATCGATCCGAATCGGAACCGTAACATCCGGCTTTCGGCCCACCGTCAAAATTAGTGGCCGCACCTTCTCTGCCGGCTCCATCATAGACTTCAGCCTGGGGGTGACGTTCGAAGGACTGGCCTACAACGACACCGTGCTCGTCTTCAAAGAGCAAAGTGGGCCTATCTTGCCGTCAATTTGTGAGCCCTCGGCGAGTCGCTCTGGGCCGGAGAACCAACAACCCGCTCCTCAACGCGACTTATTATCGCAGATCCAGCGCCAGGTGTCGGGATCGGTCCAGTCTTGGACCGTGAGGGTGACTTCGAGCAGATCCCCTACTGCGACTTCGGTTAGGTCCAGTCGCAGGATACGAAATCCCCAGTGAGGGGCTCGGCCCGGATCCAGCGGACTGGAACTCAGGACCAGATCATCATCCACCTTGGCCTTCATGAAGACGGCCAGCCCGTCCACCTTACCCGCACGCTTCACCTCGCGAGTTATCTTGATTTCGAGCGGGACGGTATCGACTTGGATCGTGTTTAGATCCACCTCCACCAATGGCGTCGGGTCACCCACAAAGTGTTTCACCATCTGGAGGTCACAACTGGCCAAGCGGTAGTATTCCGGATTCTGCGGTCGGCTCCGTTCCATACTGGAATAATCAAAACCATGCACGTTGTTGAGCTCCCAAATGTAGGGAATACGAAAATCGTCGTTCAGAGTGACCGGTTCGCAAAACAGCTCAAACTGGCTCGGGAGGATCGTCCCTCCGGGCTTGAGTAAACGGTCACGCAGATCGCACACGTTAGGAACCATAGCTTCATCGAAGAGAAAGTCGCCGATCTGTTCGTGTAGAATCACATCCACCTTCTGATCCAATTCGAAGTCCATGCTGTGCTGTTCGACGAATTCCACCTTCACGATGCCATTCGTTGCCGCCAGCTCCCTAGCGTGCTCAATGATGGTGGAGTGGTCGATGGCATACACCTTGGCCGCTCCGGCCCGAGATGCATAAGAGGCCAGAATGCCCGTTCCCGTGCCGAGATCGATCACGCGTTGTCCGGGTTTAACGTGCCGGGTGATGGCACCGTGATAAAAGGCCATCCGAGGCTGGTCGCTGAGCATGCGTTCCTGCTCATGCAAATCGGCAAAATAGGAGCCATTGAACCGCCGGTATCTTTCGGCAGCCGTCTCGAGCTTCACCGGAGGGTAAAACCACAGCTTCAGCCGCGGGGATGTAAATATCCAGTTACCCAACCGGGCAGAATACAGACGGACGTGGTGGGAGATTAAAGCGGTGAAGCGTTGAAGGTGATGAACGGCCATGATTTCGGGATGGTCTGATTAGCACTCCCGGAGCGCACCCTACCCCGAAGCCTAGCCGCCAAAAGCTTATTCAAGATTAAATTCAATCGCCTCCGCCCGTGGCAACGGGCCGGCCCGCGTAACCCGAACGACCCGGGTGACGTCTATGGAACTAAGACTATGAGACTATTTATTACCCTGCTGATCACGATTGCCGTCTCAGCGTCCACCATTGCTCAACCCTTAAGAGGACCCCAGGGCGGGAGTGGCTACAACGTCCGCAGCTCGGGGGCCTTGCCTGACCTGAACGCATTCACCGCGGAGGGGGAGCCCTTGAAGGTGCGGGAGCTCGTCGCCGGTAAATACACCGTGCTATCCGCGGGATGTCTCACGTGCCCGCAATTTCATCAAGGCTACCCCGAAGTCGAGGCCATGCAGGTGGACTACGCGCCCAAGGGCGTTCAATTCTTCTACTTCTACAAGAGTTTACGTCACCCGGAATTAAACGGATACGTCCAAGCCCAGAATATGACCGAGCGCTTCCTGCAGCTCGAGGAAGCCCGCGCGAAACTCGGCACCAACGTCACGTGGATCGCTGATACGCTAGACGATTCGATGCGGGTGGGACTCGGAGCAGGGCCCAATACCCTCTACCTCATCTCCCCGGATGGAGAAATCATCGCCGCTTCCGATCGGATTGAGGGAAACAACTTCCGCAAAATCTTGGATCGTCTGGTCGGCAAAGTGGAGCACCCTACCCGGCCCAGCGAACTCGGATTGCCTCGGGTCGCGCGCCAGGTGAACCAGAACAATCAGGATACCGATATTCTGGTTCACCGGCCCCAGGGACTCACCATCGTCGCCACCACCCCGGCCAAACCTGAAGATACCTACTACGTGAAACTCCGGGCCGAAGCAGACCGAGATCTGCTGGAGACTGGAACCGGCCGACTCTTTCTAGGGTTTTATCCCGACCCGATTCACGACGCGCATTGGAACAACCTCGTCGATCCGATGAAGTTTGTGCTGACCGTGCCCGAAGGAATCACCGCCACGCCGACTGAGGCTACGGCGGCGCAAGGCCCGGGTGACTCCGACACCCAACCCCGCCAATTCTGGGTCGATATCGAGGGCGCAATTCCCTACGACGAACTCGGCCTAACCCTGCACTACTACGGCTGCACGCCTGACATGTGCATGGCCCTGGCCCACGAATATACCGTGCTTCTCGAAGACGAGAACCGAGGATCCAGAACCTTCGGTATGAATCGAGGCCCACGTGGCCGTAGACCCTCTAACTAAGCGATCACCTCAGAGTCCATGGGGCTTCGACCTCTTGCTCTTTCCGCCGGTCTAACACCGCTGCGCTCAAATCGATGATTCTTTTCGGTTCAATAAATGAACCGCAGCATCCCAATTGAACTGCCCTTTGTTGCCAATTTTTCGTATTTTTCGGCTGTCCCATTTTTTGGCTCAAGTCCCAGCTCATTGTGATGTCGTCTCCTGCCCCCTACACCGGTTTCCGTGAATTCAAACCGCTCGCCAAAGCATTAGCGTTGGAGTCCTGTCCCGGATCTAGTGACGGCTGGGATGAATACATGGCGCGAGCCGACCCGTCCTTTCTGGTCAAACGGTTCCACGGTAAATCCGGCCACCGTTTCTTGGTTGATTATGCCCCGCGCTACGAAACCGCTGTCAGCCGGTTGGGCGAAGCCGCCATAGATTTCATCGAACTCCGGCCTCATCTCCACGTGGGTCGGGATTTCTTGGTGAAACCCTGGATCACCGGCATCGCCCAAGTGAGCGCGCTCCGGCCTAACACTCCGATGCACGATGAATACCAAGCGTGTGTGCAACGCCTACGGACAGAGCCGATGCACGAGGAATTGCGCACCACGATTCTGGATAACCTCTCCCACTCTCTTGTGGCATTTTTCGACACCCTCACTACTAAGATCGTTTTCAACGAACTCCACTTTGCCGAAGTAAACTCGACCAAGAATTCACTATGATGCAAAACGCGCCTGAACTTACCGTCTCCGCATGGCTCAACACGGACAACGCTCCTACCCTGGTCGGCCTTCGCGGTAAGGTGATCCTCATCGAAGCCTTTCAAATGCTATGCCCAGGTTGTGTGAGCCACGGCCTACCACAGGCCAAAAAAGTTTTTGAAACCTTCAACGAAGATGACGTTGCCGTGTTAGGACTACACACCGTTTTCGAGCACCACTCAGCTCAATGAACGACCGATGCTCTCGGCGCATTTCTGCGTGAGTATCGGTCGTTCCTTTCCCGGTCGGCATAGATCAACCCTCGGACACGGGCCCACTCCCGGTGACGATGACGACCTACCGCATGCAGGGAACCCCCACCCAACTGCTCATCAATCGCCAAGGCCAACTACGCGCGCAACGATTTGGGGCGGTGGACGATTTACGGCTGGGCATGGAAATCGGCGCATTGGTCGCCGAGTCTGCTGAAGTTGTTGAACGGCCTCCCTCCGACGAATTGCCCAATCAAAAGGCACCGAATTGCGACGATTCCGGATGCCCGATACCGTAGGCTAATAGTTAGGCATCGGTCCTGAGGATTTCGTCCTTTTTCTAGGGGCCACTCTCTTCGGTCCGCTCCAAGGTGCGGGGGGGGGCCATCGGTTCGACCCGTTGCATTTTCCCGGGTTGGCGCGGCAACTGCCCCGACTGAGGACTACGGCGGCGACGGAGTCGCGGAAACAGCACCGCGGCCAAGCCTCCGACCACGACTGCACCGATGACCAATGGAAGTGCCACCAGCACCAAACCAGCTATCAGCCCGAGCGCTACTACGATTCCCACCAGCGCGCACAACACGCGAAACACTCGATTCTTTATTGGCCCCCCATTGAGGGAAGACTTCATGCGGATTCCTGACATCGCTACATTCTAGCCACTCAATCCAACAATGCAAACCAGACGACTCAGGGACGCTAGGTTTGGATATCGACCATTACTGATTCGACGGAGTTGACCTGCGACGACCCGGAATTGCCCCTCGACTCGACTAGGTGCGTATCATCGGCTCCTCTCTCCCGCTGTCTCCCTTAGTGCTACTGTTTTTCTCCGCGTTTGCCGGTGCCACGCTCTTGCCGCTGTCTTCCGAGGTGGCCTTCGGGGTGGCCATTCTCACCCACCCCAACAGCTTGGCCTGTCTCGCCGGTGGCTACCCTCGGAAACACCTTCGGTGTTACCTTCAATTTCCTGATTGGGCGTGGACTGCTCAAATGGCCGCGATTCCAAAGACTCCATCACAGCCCCAAACTGAAGTCCGCCAAATCACTCTCCGATCGATTCGGACCCTACGTGATTTACCTCTCCTGGCTACCGGCCATCGGCGACCCCCTCACGATATACCTCGGAACGACAAAAATGCCTTTTCTTCGATTTGCCCTCATCGGCTTCACCCTGCGATTCCTCCGCTACTATCTCATCTACGTTCTACTCAAAACGTAACGGCGGGCATGTCGGAGGGGCTCGAACTGCCACCCCGATTCCTCGTAATCCGTGAAACTCGATCCAAAGACGGGGCCAGCGTTTCCCACCAGGTTAGCCGGCCCCACTGGCTCATTCTTTCGAGAAACTGATTTCCGCAAAGGGGATGGTGTGCTCAACGCGTTGATTCCCTCGAATGTCCCACACCTCGGCCATCACCTGAGGTCTCTGGTCCGAAAAATTAACGGTTAGGAGCCCAAAATTATTGTCCATGATGGGACCCTTTATCCGCTTTTTATTCGGTGCGGCAAACCTCCAGGTTTGGGATAGTCCACTGGCCGTGACGTCGTAGAGCGGGTAGCTATCCGGATGTTCAAACTTTGAAATTTCTGCGTAATGAACATCCCCGCTGATGAAGACGAGATGGTTAGCTTGGGTTTTCTTGATGAGCTGAACCATGCGTTCCTGTTCGTGCGGATAATTGGCCCAGGCTTCGTAGCCATTATACTCGATTCCGAACTGAGTGCCGGTAGCAATAATACGAAAATCGGCTGGTCTACGTAGCTCGTTTCCGAGCCAGTCCCATTGCTGCTCACCCAAGAACGCGACCGAGGGGTCGGTATGGGGAGCATAATCTAAATGATAGAAATGGCGTTTCGCCTTGTTCGCCTGGCTCGCCACCTTGATCAGGTCATCCCGGAAGGTGCGTCCGTCCAGCAGTATGATTTGAACGGTCTTGTCCCCCACTCTCCGAAATACGGAATGGTAAATGCCTTCGTGCTGGTAGCGCTCGGAGTCTTTGGGTTCCTCGAAGAAATCCAGGAAGATTTCCTTGGACGCTTTCTTGTGCGGGTAGTTCTTCCCGACATCGTTCTGCCCATAATCATGGTCGTCCCATCAGCTCATCGCAACAGTCGTCCCTACCAAGATAAGAGTCATAGTCGGAAGAGACCTCCCCGTCCGTCCAAACATGGTCATAGAATGCGAGATCGCTCACCGCCCCATTTAGTCGATGAACGATGTTTCCAAGAAAACGTGAGGCTCCGACATACACCGCGCCACCGAACGGGTAGAAATCCGCGATCTAAAAACCACCAGCGGATTGACCCCACGGATCAGCACGAACCCCGAAGTAGCGAAAATCGTTCCGGTATCAGGACTTTAATTGTCAGTGGCAGGAGTGAGTCTCGTCACCGTCAGCACGCCGTTTTATTACAGCAGGCTTCGGAGAGAACGAAGCCTACTCACCGCAGCCCCGGAGGAGCCCAGAGGCCCTCGAAGGATTGAGTGAACTATAAAACAAAAGGCCCGACTTTCGTCGGGCCTTTTAGCTGTTAGATCAGTTGGTTCTGATCGAGTCTGAATTATTGACAGGCTTCGCACTCTTCGCCGTTGCGCATCGCCTCGATGCTACAGGCTTGTTTCTCCGCTTCGGTGAAATACTTTTTACCGGTTTCGCCTCGCATCTCTTTCTTAATCGATACGGTGGCTTTTTCGATATTGGAGGCTCCTAATGTGCGGAGGTAGTAGGTTGTCTTGAGGCCGGTGTGCCAGGCGTGGCGATACATGTGACTCAGGGTTTTGAGGTCCGGCGTGGCTAGCCACAAGTTCACGGACTGGGATTGATCGATCCACTTCTGACGTCTTGCAGCGGCGGCGATGACCCACTTGTGGTCGATACCAAACGAGGTCATATACTTCGCCTTAATTTCTTCTGGGATTCTAGCGATGTCCTTCAGCTCGCCGTCGAAATACTTCAGGTTGTCAATCATGTCCTGATCCCACAGCCCCACGGCCTTCAGGTCGCGGACGAGGTGATGATTCAACACGGTGAAGTCACCCGACAGGTTACTCTTCACAAAGAGGTTCTTGTAAGCCGGCTCAATACACGGGCTCGTGCCGGTGATGTTCGAGATCGTCGCTGTTGGCGCGATGGCCAGCACGTTACTGTTACGCATGCCGCTCTTCGCGATCTTCTCGCGCAATGGAGTCCAGTCCATCTTACCACCACGGGGAACATCGACCTTGATGCCGCGCTCTTTTTCGAGGAGGTCTACCGTATCAGGAGGAAGGAGTCCGCGGTCCCACTTGGAGCCTTTGTAGCTGGAGTAGGTGCCACGCTCGGCGGCGAGGTCGGAGGAGGCTTCGTAGGCGTAGTAAGCGATGGCTTCCATCATCTCGTCGTTGAACTCGACGGCTTCGCCGGAGGCAAAGGCGACTCCCTTGATGTAGAGCGCGTTGGCGAGTCCCATGACACCCATGCCGATCGGACGGTGGCGGCGGTTGGAGGTCTCGGCGGCTTTGGTTGGGTAGAAGTTGATGTCGATGACGTTGTCCAACGCGCGGATGGCGGTGGTGATCGTCTCCTTCAGCTTCTCGTGATCGATGTTACCTTCAGGCGTGAGGTGATTCTCAATGACGACTGAGCCGAGGTTACAGACCGCCGTCTCTTCATTGGAGGTGTTGAGCGTGATCTCCGTGCAAAGGTTGGAAGAGTGCACCACACCGACGTGGTCCTGCGGGGAACGAATGTTGCAGGCATCCTTGAAGGTGATCCAGGGGTGGCCGGTCTCAAAGAGCATCGAGAGCATCTTCTTCCAGAGCTCAAGGGCCTGGGTCTTCACGCCATGGATTTTACCCTCTTCGGCCATCTTCTCATACTTGACGTAGGCTTCTTCAAAGGCCTTGCCGTAGAGGTCGTGCAGGTCGGGAGTCTCGTTGGCGCGGAAGAGCGTCCACTCGGCGCGGGCTTCCATGCGCTTCATGAACAGATCGGGAATCCAATTCGCCGTGTTCATGTCGTGCGTGCGGCGACGGTCGTCACCGGTGTTTTTGCGCAGCTCGAGGAATTCGTAGATGTCGTTGTGCCACGACTCGAGGTAAGCGCAGCCGGAGCCTTTGCGTTTGCCGCCTTGGTTCACCGCCACGAGTTGATCGTTGTGGAGCTTGAGGAACGGGATGACACCTTGGGACTCGCCGTTGGTGCCACCGATGTGGGCGCCGGTGCCGCGGACTGCGGTCCAGGAGCCACCGAGGCCGCCGGCCCACTTGGAGAGCTGGGCGTTCTCCGCAATACCGCGATACATGATGCCTTCGAGGGAGTCGTCGACGTAGTAGAGGTAGCAGGAGGAGAGTTGGGAGTGGAGGGTGCCGGCGTTGAAGAGGGTCGGCGTGGAGCTGCAGAAGCGGCGGCTCTTGTAGAGACCGTAGAGCGAGAGCACGCGGGCTTCGCGGTCGCCTTCTTCACCCATGAAGAGGCCCATCGAAACACGCATCCAGAAGAGCTGCGGCGTCTCGAGGCGGCGGGAGGTCTTTCCCGTCTTATCGATGATGAGGTAGCGGTCGTAGAGGGTCTGCACGCCGAGGAAGTCGAGATCGAGATCGGCGGAGGGATCGAGGGCTTCGGAGAGGCGTTCGATGTCGTATTCGAGCAGCTTCGGGTTGATGCGCTTGATGTCGGCGCCGTAGAAGAGGTGCTTCTTGAAGGCTTCTTGGTGAAACTCCTTCAGCTTGCCGGGGCCGTCGCGGAGGATATCCCAGCCGAGGACTTCCTGGTAAATGTAAGTGAGCTGGATGCGGCCGGCGAACTTGGAGAAGTCGGCGTCCTTCTCGATGAGGGTCTTCGAGTTAAGGATGATGGTCGAATCGAGGTCCTTTTGGGAGATCTCGTCGAAGACGGAGCGGAGGAGCTCCACTTCGATCTCTTCGACGGAGAGACAGAGTTCGAGGCCGATGGAACCGAACTCGATGCGCTTTTTGAGATCCTCGCGGTCCCAGAGTTTGTTGGAGCCGTCAGGCTGCTTAACCATGATCATGGCGGGTTGGCTGGCGGCGGCGACGTCGCGGAGGGCGGCATCATCACCTTCGTCGTTGTCGTTGGACACGTCGCGGTGGTCGTTGCGCTCGGCGCGGTAAAGGATGTAGGCCTCAGCGACTTTGAAGTGGCCGGCTTTCATGAGCTCTTCCTGGACGATGTCCTGGATCTCTTCGATGTGCACGAAGGACTGCTTGGAACCGAGCACGCGGGTGCTGACGGCTTTGGTCACGGCGATGGCTTCGGTGGAGTCCTGCTGGAGGGAGAGGAAGGATTTGCGCACTGCTATCTCAACCTTCTGGTCGATGTAAGGCACGACGTGGTTGGAGCGGCGGATGACGCGGATACCGGAGGTGGCGGCGCGACCACCGGTGTTGAGCTTGCGGGAGCGGTTCAGGAGGAGACTCTTGGCGACGTCGTAGGCGCTGTTGTCGACAAGGGTCTTCTCGATGAGCTCGTAGAGGTCGTTGAGCGATACCTTGAGGGACGCCTGCTTGAGGGCCTGGGCGGAGAGGTTGGCTGCGACTTCCTTGATGATCTTGCCGACGAACTGCTTGGACTCCGGAGTGAAGATGTTGCCCTTCTCGCCGCGGGCCAGGTGCACGTTGGTGACGGCGTTGCCGATGGTTTCCGCGATCTCCCCGATGTCGAATGAGGTTTCACCGGTCGGGGCCAACAGGGTGATCGACGGGAGGAGCGGTGTGTCAGAAGGCACACATTCGCGCCACGCGTAGTTGGGGCGATCGCTGAAGGGGGTGTGAGTGGCTGCTTTGAGAGCGAGGTCGTGAGCGAGGGAAGGATTCATTTATTTGAAAAGCTGAAAGACTGAAAATCGGAAAAGCTGAAGGTCGGAAGGTCGAAGGCTGGGATATTGGAAAGGGCGCCCTACTTCGTCCCGCGACTGCGGGACTTCGAAGGGTGCGTCCCCAGCGGAGCTTAGGCGAAAAAAACAGGGATGACTGATCAGCATCCGGATCGACTTCTCAAATGAGAGGTGGATCTGGCGTAATCAGTCAGCGAAAGGAACTAAGAGAGCGGTCCGCCTTCGTCCCGCGACTGCGGGACTTCGGCGAGATTCGTCCCCGGCTGGCGCCGAAGCGAGGTTGTTGAAGGTTGGAGGTTGTTGGTTCTGCCCGCCTTCGTCCCGCGGCTGCGGGACTTCGGCGAAGTTATGGGGTAATTGGGTTAAAGATCGTCGTCGTCGACGGATTCGAGCGCAGATGATTTTTGGTATTCGGTGACGCGACCTTCGAAGAAGTTTTGCTCCTTCTTGATGTCCATCATCTCGGCGAGCCACGGCAGCGGATTAGTGATGCCGGGGTTGAGGGGCGCGAGACCACAGCCTTCGAGGCGGCGGTCGGCGATGTAATCGATGTAGATCAGGAAGTCTTCGAGCACGAGGCCCACGGCGTTCACCGGCAGACAGTCTTTGATGAAGTCCTTCTCGAGCTGGACGCCTTCGGCCATGGTGGCACGCAGGTCTTCTTTGAATTCTTCGGTCCAGATCTCGCGGTTCTCTTCGACGAGGTCCATGAACAGGTTTCGGAGGAGCTCAATGTGGTTCGATTCGTCGCGCAGCGTGTAGCGGAACATCTGGCCGATGCCCGGGAACTTGTTCTGGCGGTAGAGCGAGAGGATCATGCCGAACAGGCCGTAGAACTGGGTGCCTTCCATGCACTGCCCGAAGGTGAACATGTTTTTGGCGAAGAGCTTCTTATTGTCCGGATCGGTGAGATCGAGGTCGCGGCGCAGCCCTTTGGAGATGCGGGTGACGAACTCATTCTTCTTCACGATGGTCTCAACGTCTTCGAACATCGCCTCGCACTCGTGCGGGTTGATACCGAGGGAGGAGATCATGTAGAGAAGCGAATCGGCGTGGATGTTCTCTTCATGAGCGTGGCGACCGAGCACGAGCTTAAGCTCAGGCGCGGTGACGAGCTCACGGATCACGTGTTGGATGTTGTCACCCACAATGCCTTCGGCGGCGGAAAAGTATCCGATGCCCATACGGATGATCCAACGTTCCTGGTCGGACACAACGCGGTCGTCGCGCCACTGCTCGATGTCCTTACCCATGGGTACGTCTTCTGGCTCCCAGTGATTGGCCTTCATCGTGCGGTAGAGCTCATACGCCCACTGATACTTCAGGGGGAGCAGATTGAAGGTCATCGAGTCGCGACCATTAATCACTTTTTTAGCGGCAAACGCGGCCTCCGCTTTGTCTTGATCGAGGACGAAGGTTTTGGTGCCGACTTGAAAGGATTTTTGCATGATGGAAAGACGTGGAAATTGAAGGACTGAAAGGCGGATCGAAAAAAGTGTGATATTGGGACGGAAAGGCCAGACGTTTTTGGGCCACACGCCAACAAGCGAACAAAAGTTGTTCGGAGTTGTTAACGTGTTGCTGACCACAAGGGGTAGTGGTCACCCGCCGGTTAGGCCACAACAGATGGGTGTTCACAAAAAAACCGTCAATAGGTTTGTAGAAAAGAACGGAGGTTTTTTCCGGAATTTTTGCTTGATTATTCAGGTGACGGTCTAGCTGGCCCAGCACCCTCTCGAAATGTCGGAAATGGGGGGCCAAAATATGGGCGTAACACCGCTCCGAATACAGGTCACGGAACCCCCTGATTTTAGGCCATTTCGGGGACCGTGAGGTAGGACTTAATGGTTTCAGCGAAGAGCCCGCGTGGGGCCCTGAAGCGATGGGAATGGAGAGTCGGGCGACCTCGTCTTAAACAGAAAGTAAAACGAGGGCTGAGCTACTTCCGACTTCGCCAAGGCTTCCGCCGACGCTAAAGCTATGGCGGACATGATGGCGGACGTGTCGCTGCTGATCGGAGGAAGGCCTCAACATCTCTCTGTGATCTCTGTGACTTTCATCTTCTGCCCCACCGATGGACGGGTTCGGACGGGGCCAGGTCGGAAAAAGTGAACTACGCCGGTGGCTTCGTTACACTTTTTGACGACACTGACCCCTTACTGCGCACGGTCCGCAATCTGCGCCCGCGTTCCGCGGCCCCCTACTCTCCTAGGACCCAGGAGAAGATGAGGGGAGCGACGATGGTGGCGTCGCTCTCTACAATGAACTTGGGCGTCGAGGAGGCGAGTTTGCCCCAGGTGATCTTCTCGTTCGGCACCGCTCCGGAATAACTGCCGTAGCTGGTGGTCGAATCACTGATCTGACAGAAATAACCCCAGAGTGGCACGCTCGTCTCTTCGAGATCCTGATGCAGCATGGGAACGACGCATATCGGGAAGTCGCCGGCGATACCGCCGCCGATTTGGAAGAAGCCAATTGAGCCTTCGCCCGTTTTGAGGGTTTTGGCCGTCTTGGCGTAATACTTGGCCAAGGTGGTCATGTATTCGATGCCGGTGCGCACGGTGTGGACGTTTTTCACGTCTCCCCGAATAACCGCCGCCGCGAACATGTTGCCCAAGGTCGAATCTTCCCAGCCGGGCACGATGATCGGTAGGTTCTTCTCCGCCGCGGCGAGGAGCCAGGAGTTGGCGGGGTCAATTTGGTAGGACTTCTTGAGCACGCCGGACTTGAGCAGGCGATACATGAACTCGTGGGGGAAATAGGACTTACCGGCTTGGTCGGCCGTCATCCACTCGGAGAGGACTGCTTTCTCGATGCGGCGCATGGCCTCCATCTCAGGAATGCAGGTATCGGTGACGCGGTTCATGTGCCGGTCGAGCAGGCCTTGCTCGTCTGCGGCAGTGAGATCGCGGTAACCCGGAACCCGCTCGTAGTAATCGTGAGCTACAAGGTTGAAGACGTCTTCTTCGAGATTCGCGCCTGTGCAGACGATGGCGTGCACCTTGCCCTTGCGAATCATGTTCGCGAGGGAGATTCCGAGCTCGGCGGTGGACATGGCCCCGGCGAGGGTGACCATCATTTTGCCGCCGGACTTGAGGTGATCCTCGTAACCCTTGGCGGCATCGAGCAGGGCAGCAGAATTGAAATGCCGATAGTGCTTCGCGATATATTTGGAGATCGGTCCCTTGCGGGCGGCTCGCTTGGCGTTGACGTCTTCAGGGCGCAGCTTCTGGCGCTTGGCTTTGGGTTTGCTCGGCATCGGAAAAATTAGGGCATCAACATCACGACATCATGCACGCGTTGGACGGCGAGCATGAGGAGCGGGGTGCGATCTTTGGCGGTCGCCATGGCAGTGCTGTTCTCGAGGCGGCCGAGACGGTTGGCGAGGATCTCGGCATTGTAGGCGCTCACGACCAGCTGCCGGGATTCGGCAGGGCCAACTTTGGCCACGATGGTGGCCATCATTTCTTTTTCAGTCATTGGGTCGGAAAAGGTTCGAGGGTGGAAGAATCAGATCGCCGGTTATCGGCTTCGAATCAAAGACCGATTGAATGAACTCACCCCGGTAAGACGCAAGTCCGCACGCAACCGACATTACCTTGGCCCGGGCGATGTGCCTTTTGCCGTCCATTAGTTAATTTGAGATATGTTCGCCGCCGTCCTCACCACCCTTTGCTGGTCCATCGCTGCCCTCTTCAGTCAGCGCTCGATCCGGGTGCTGGGCGTCGGGCAAGCCAATCTGGGGCGATTGATCGTCGCTGTCATCCTGCTCGGGGCCTACGCGCATTTCTTCGGATTGGGCATGGGCGGGGCGGGACGGGATGCGTTTCTCCTCAGTGGGATAATTGGCATGGGCCTCGGTGATCTGGCGCTATTCGCGGCGCTGCATCGGCTGGGCACCCGGCTGACCATCCTGATTTGCCAATGCGTCGCGGTGCCAATCGCCATGGTCGCGGAGTGGGGCTGGTTGGACACTCACCTTTCGCTGATTCAGATCGGCTGGGCCGCGGTGATTCTGGTCGGGGTGACCATCGCTCTCATGCCCTCCCAACACGCGCCACCCAAGGTGCCGGTGACCCGTATCGGCATCGCGCTGGGCCTCGGGGCGGCGTTCGGTCAAGGCATCGGCGCCGTCATCAGTCGACGCGCCTATGAAATTACGACGGAAGCAGGCATGTCGATCGACGGTATCACTGCGGCCTACCAGCGGATCAGCTGGGGGCTAGCGATCACGGCGGGGTATTTTATCTTTATTTGGCTGCGTGATCGCCGCCAGGCACGTCTCGCCCAGACCACGGTGCCCAACCCCACCCGTTACTCATGGCGGGGGTTCGGATTTCTTTTCGGTAATGCGATATTCGGACCAATACTCGGCGTAAGTTGTTACCAATAGGCCCTCGCCACCACGCCCTCGGGTATTGTGCTGCCCATCGTGGCGACGACTCCCCTCGTGATTATCCCCCTCGCTTACTGGTTTGATGGTGACATTCCCAGTCGCCGTTCGCTCGTCGGCGGGTTCGTGGCAGTCGCTGGAGTGGTCGCTCTCACCCTCGTGCGTTGACGCCGGCGATTCTGCCGTGTGGGATGCCCGGTTCTATGCTCACTCTAGCCGATGTCGCCAAGTCCTACGGCACCCGCGAACTGTTTTCTGACATTTCGTTATTTGTCGCGCGCACCGACCGTTTGGGTCTGGTGGGCCCTAATGGTGCGGGCAAATCCACGCTGTTTAATCTCATCCTCGGGGACGAATCTCCCAGCAAAGGCACCATCGAGTGGGAACGCGGGGCGGACTTCGGGTTTCTCTCTCAGGAAAACGCCCCGGTAGGCGACGAAACCGTTATCCAAATCGCCACCAATGGCGCCAAACTAGACCTGGATGGCGACGACGATGAGGATTATGACATCGATTGGACGCTCGAACCGCGCGCTCGAAAGATCCTCTCTGGTCTCGGCTTCAAGGACTCTGACATGGATTTGCCGGGCAAATCATTTTCCGGGGGTTGGATCATGCGGGCGCATCTGGGCCGGCTCCTCGTTTCCGAACCCACCCTGCTCCTCCTCGATGAGCCAACCAATCACTTGGATCTCGAAGCGTTGTTGTGGTTGCAGGACTACCTGACCCGCTACCCCGGCGGGCTACTGGTGATCTCCCATGACCGGGCATTCCTCAACGCCTTGTGCAATGGCATCCTCGAACTGCGCGGCGCCTCGTTGCACAAATACACTGGCAACTACGACGACTACCTTTTGCAGAAGGATGCCCGTCACGACCAGTTGCTCTCACTCTTTAAGAGCCAACAACGCGAGATCGCCCACCAGCAGAAGTTCGTCGATCGTTTCGGAGCCAAGTCCTCCATGGCGACACGAGCCAAGTCCAAGGAGAAACACATCGAACGTCTCAAGGCCGAGGCCGTCGAGTCGCCCGTCGAAGCGTTGGCTCGGATCAATTTCCGATTCCCCAAACCCGCTCGATCCGGCCTGAAAGTCGTCGACCTGAAAGGCATCCATCAAGCCTACGGGGATCACATCGTCTATCAGGACCTAAATTTCCAAGCGCAACGCAGTCAGAAGATCGTTCTGGTCGGACCCAATGGCGCCGGTAAATCAACGCTCCTAAAGATCCTCGCCGATGTCGTGCCCACTTCGGCAGGCACCCGCGAACTCGGCGCCAACGTGACCGTCGGTTACTTCGCCCAAAATCGCGCCGACAACCTCAACGTCACCGCCACGGTGTTCGACAACGTGATGGATTTGCGCACTCAAGCCAACGACCTCACGGAGCAAAAAGTCCGCGCCATTCTCGGCGCCTTCCTCTTCCGCAAGGATGACGTATTTAAAAAGGTCTGCGTGCTTTCCGGTGGTGAAAAATCCCGCCTCGCTCTCGCCCGTCTGATGGTCGATCCGCCCAATTTGCTGTTAATGGATGAGCCTACGACCCACTTGGACATCCCTTCCATCGATGCGTTGGTCAGTGCGCTGAAGACTTATCCCGGCACGTTCATCTTCATCAGTCATGATGTGTATTTTATCCGTCAATTGGCGGAAAAAGTCCTGCACGTGCACTCGGGCCGCCTTACGCCCTACGCTGGCAACTACGACTACTACCTAGACAAGTCCAAGGCGACCAACGCCCGCGAAGCCCTCACCGCTGGATTCACCAGCGCACGCCCTGATCAGACCAAAATCGCCGCTAAGAGCGCCCCGGTTAAAATCGATCGCGCCGCCACTAAGGCCAAGCAGGCCGAGGTGCGCACGCTACGCACGGCCGTAAGCGCCGCCGAAAAAAGCGTGGTCGATCTGGAAGAAAAACAAGCGGAACTGAGCGCCGAACTCGAAGACCCCGGAACTTACGAAGAGGCCGGTAAAGCCCAGCACCTGAATCGCGAGCTCACCGCGATCAGCGATCAACTTTCCGCCGCCAACCAAGCCTGGGAAACCGCCGCCACCAAACTCAGCGAAGCCGAAGCGTAGAGCTGAGGGGCAGGTGGAACTTTAGCCCACCAAATCACCCGAAAACTCACTAAAACTACTCCGTAACCAGAGGGTTCAGAAGAAGGCTTATTTTGGGTCCGCCTTTCGTGGTTTTTCGTGTGATTTAGTGGGCCCAATAATCGGTTCACGCGATCCGTTCTGCGATGAGCGGTGGCGTGGCCACCTGCGTGTCACCGACTACGATGCCGTCACGGAGCTGAGTAGTGGCGACCAACAACGACTCGTCGTCGTTGGCATGGACCACCGCCAACGTCTGGCCCTTCTCAACCGCCTCACCCACTTTGACCAATTCGGTGATACCCACGGCCGGATCCACCGCGTCTTCCGCGGTTGCCCGTCCCGCTCCGAGTCGCAACGCCGCGAGCGCCACTTCCATGGCGTCAACATCCTGCACGATACCCGCCCGACTCGCGACCAACGGCACCTGTTGGGCGGCTTGCGGCAGGATGCCCAACGGATCGTCGATCACCCGGGCATTGCCGCCTTGCACGGCCACAATCTCGCCGAACTTTGCCAACGCCGACCCGTCGCTCACCGTCTTCTCGAGACGTTCCCGGGCTGACGTGAGATCAGTTTCGACTTCCGCCAACAACAACATCTCCGCACCGAGCGCATAGGTCACTTCCATCAGGTCCGCCGGACCCTCACCGCGCAGACAGGCAATTGATTCTGCCACTTCGACGCCATTGCCTACGGCCCGACCGAGAGGTTGATCCATCGCGGTCAACAGCGCGTGCACGCCCTTACCCATGGCTCGACCGATCTCCACCATCGCGGTGGCCAGCTCCCGAGCCTGATCGATATCCTTCATGAAAGCGCCCCGCCCAAATTTCACATCCAGCACCAGCCCATCGATGCCCTCGGCTAGTTTCTTACACATGATCGATCCACAGATGAGCGGTCGGCATTCGACCGTCGCAGTCACATCGCGCAGCGCATAAAGTTTTTTGTCCGACGGAGCCAAATCCGAGGTCTGGCCAATCAACGCACACCCTACCCGTTCCACCTGGTTGCGATACTCCTCCAGCGTGAGGTTCACATTGAAGCCGGGAATCGCCTCCAGCTTGTCGAGCGTGCCCCCACTATGGCCGAGGCCCCGCCCGCTGATCATCGGGACCGGCACTCCGGCAGCGGCCACCATGGCCGCCAACGGCAGAGAAACTTTGTCCCCCACACCACCGGTTGAGTGTTTGTCGACCTTGCGCCCCGGCACATTTGATAAGTCGGCCACCGTGCCCGAATGCATCATCGCCTCGGTGTAGGTCGCGACCTCCTCGGTCGTCATGCCATTGAGAAAAATCGCCATCAGCATCGCCGACAACTGGTAGTCGGCCCAGCTCCCGTCCGTCGCGCCCTGCACAAAGGCCCGGATCTCTTCATCGGACAACGCCAGACCATCTCGTTTGCGGGCTATAACATGTTGAGGAAACATAACTGATGATGAGAAACATCAGGGCTTAATTCGAGCCGATTAACACCGTTCTCATTTGTCACTTGTGAGCAAATCGGTTTAACTGGGGTTCCTTTCAAATGTAACCCTCATTACATGACTCCAGAAATCGCTCCCGAAGTCCTCGACGAAAAACTAATTATCAGTGGGATCCATCTCGATCTCACCGATGGCATGAAACTACACGTGCGCGAAAAAGTAAGCAAATTGCTCCGCCACGAGTCGCACATCGTCCGCGTGCGCATCACGATCGAATACCACCAGACCAAGTCGACCCACGGTCAATTCACCGCCAAGGGGCAGATTGAAATCCAGGGCCCGGACATCGTCGCCGGCGAATCGGCCGACGACGCCTACGACGCCATCGACAAACTCGTCTCCGAGCTCGACCGCGGTCTACGCAAGCGCTCCACCAATCGCTTGTCGAAACGAGACCGGCCTAGCGCCATCGATTCCGACGACGAATAGACGAAAGTCGACGGAGTCTTCCGGCTCCCCCAATTCCCCAACCCGCTCCCTCCCGAGCGGGTTTTTTCGTGGGAGGATCGGAAGGAGGTCAGGTCGTTTCAGAGCGAAACAGTATCTGAGAGCCCCATAAGCCGCTAAAGGGTCAGGTCGGAAAAAGTGAACTAGGAGCAAAGGGGTTCAGGTCGTGATAAGTTTACTCCGTCCCGCATGCGCGGGACTGCGTATAACTTGTCTACGACCAGACCCCTTCCCACGACCGGGCCTCTCTAAAGTTTAACCATATTGGTTAAACTTATACCTAAGTAATTATTTTATAATGATATATATAATTGAGAGCCGAGACCTATCGATTCCCGTATCCACCCAACTTTAACCAATATGGTTAAAGTCTTCTCTGGTGGGGTCGCCCGTGCTTTAGGCTTTCTCCGGTGCCACGGGGCTCCCACGGTGACACGTATGATTAAGACCATCGCGTTCGACGCAGATGATACGCTTTGGCACAACGAGACGGTTTTCGTCGCGACGCACAAACGGCTGTGCGAACTCCTCTCGCGCTATCACGACTCCGAGAAAGTCGATGACCTGCTCAACAACACCGAGCGCCGCAACCTTGAGCGCTATGGTTACGGCATCAAAAGCTTCACGCTTTCGGCTATCGAAACCGCGATCGAGTTGAGCAACTCCCAGGTCTCGGCTGACGAAATCCGCCAGATCATCGCCCTTTCGCATGACATGCTCGATCATCCGGTCGAAATCCTCGACGGCGTGCCCGAAACCGTTTCCGCCCTCGCCGGTGACTATCACATGATCGTGATCACGAAAGGCGACCTGCGGGACCAATCCCGTAAGTATTCGCTTTCCCAGCTCGACCCCCACTTCACCGAACTTGAGGTCGTCACCGAAAAGGATCCTGCGACCTACGAACGCATCCTCAAACGCCACCGGATCGATCCTGACGAATTCCTGATGGTGGGTAACTCGATCAAGAGCGACATCCTGCCGGTGCTGGAGATTGGGGCTCACGCCGCCTACGTGCCCTACCCTCATACTTGGGTGCTCGACGTCGCCGACCGCGAACCCGAAGGTCCCCGCTTTCATGAGCTCGAAGGAATCGCTGACCTACCCAATCTACTCACTCGCATCGCAGGGTGATTCCCCCCCCCCCCCCCCCCCCCCCCCCCATTCCT
>MEHZ011515698.1_pt1 | contig 33286 bp, 28 predicted proteins | sample 897221 | NCBI WGS metagenome assembly MEHZ01 (sample SAMN05514161, study PRJNA337945) | marine metagenome | isolation source: marine surface water | place: Arctic Ocean | collected 2007-12-13 | reverse complement strand
CCTTGAGCACCATCAATTCCGTTTGTTCCATCAGTTCCGTTTGTTCCATCAGCTCCATCATTTCCTGGAAGACCTTGAGCGCCGTCCGGACCAATTACATTCCCTGCATTTAAGACTGTGCCGTCAGTTAAAGTTACAATCAAATCACCTGAGGTGTTGACTACTGTATTTTCAATATGAATACCGTCATCCCCTGGAGGGCCTATAGGGCCTTGTGAAAAATCACAAAGTGAATACCATGCCAAATTAGATACCCTATAAAAAAGAAAGCAGGACGAATCTGTATCAAAGACCAATAGCGCATTAGAAGGATTTACAATTGCTAATCTTTCATTTGAATTCATTCGAGGAATCAGGAGACCCTTTGATGTCGAGAATATATCCAAAACACTTGATGGATCGGGGGCCGTCTGAACATCAGAAATACTCACATTTTGCTGAGAATAACTAAGAAAAGAATGGGTAAAGAAAAAACACAATACCCACATAGGGGTATTAAAATACCTTTTGGAGAAATTCATAAAAACTTAACTTTAAAAGTTACAAATTATAATAAATCGATAAAATCATTTCTTGACTTCATCCTATCAATAAGTAACAAACAATCACAACATAAAGACGTTAAAGACAAAAACAAAGTTGCCTTTAAAAAAAAAAATATACAGCAGCATTTTAAGAGCCAAATTGCATCAAATATGCTTTCAAAAATTGGTCTATTTTTCCGTTCAAGACAGCTTCTGTATCCCCAGACTCTATACCCGTTCGTACATCCTTAACAAGCTTATATGGATGTAAAACATAGTTCCGAATTTGAGACCCCCATTCAATCTTTTTCTTTTCTGACTCAATGGCATTTTGCTTTTCCATACGTGCCCTCAATTCAAGTTCATATAATTGTGATTTCAAGAGCTGCATTGCTTTCTCTTTATTCCCTAATTGGGATCTTGATTCAGAATTTTCAATAACAATACCTGTCGGAGCATGTCTTAACCTAACAGCAGTTTCTACCTTATTGACGTTTTGCCCACCGGCACCACCTGATCTAAAAGTCTCCCAAGAAATGTCAGCAGGATTGACATGTACTTCAATAGCATCCTCGACAAGTGGATAAACATAGACTGAAGAAAATGAAGTATGTCTTTTAGCATTTGAATCGAATGGCGAAATTCTTACGAGCCGATGTACACCATTTTCTCCTTTTAAGTATCCAAAAGCATAATCTCCTTCAATTTCCAAAGAAACCGTTTTCACCCCTGCTACATCTCCTTCCTGAAAATTTAATTCTTTGACTTTATAACCATGGCTCTCAGCCCACATAACATACATGCGCATGAGCATTGCCGTCCAGTCACAAGATTCAGTTCCCCCTGCTCCAGCTGTCACTTGTATCACGGCACTAAGTTTATCTTCATCTCTAGAAAGCATGTTCCTGAGTTCCAAATCTTCCATCAAATCAACTAAAACCGAATAAGCAACATTCAATTCTTGTTCACTCGCCATTTCCTCTTTCACAAAATCTTGAAGCACCTCTAGATCTCCATATTTATTTTCGATATCAATAAAACCATTTACCCAAAATTTGAGCTCTTGAATCAATTTCATTTGAATCTCTGCCGCCTTTGGATCACTCCAAAATTCCGGATCATGTGTTTTTAGTTCTTGCTCTTGAAGCTCAAGTTTTTTTTGGTCTATTTTTAGAAATTCTCTGATTTCCACAATCCTTTTAGCAAGTCCTTTAAACTGGTCTGATGTCATGCTACAAAAATAGTCTTAAAAAATTATTATTGTTTATTCAAATTAATAACTGTCTCTCAAATCTAATTCATTATTTTTGAAACGATAAAAAAATAAAAACATGAATATTCCAAAAGATTTAAAATATACTAAGGACCATGAATGGGTGCTTGTAGATGGTGACATTGCAACTGTCGGGGTTACCGATTTCGCTCAAGGAGAGCTAGGAGATATTGTATTTATTGAAATAGAATCCGTTGATGAATCCCTTGACATTGAAGAAGTATTTGGATCTGTAGAGGCTGTAAAGACAGTTTCTGATTTATTCATGCCTATTTCTGGAGAGGTTTTAGAATTTAATGAAGCCCTAGAAACTCAACCTGAACTCGTTAATACAGATCCATACGGAGAAGGCTGGATGATAAAAATTAAAATCTCCGATATTTCAGAATTAGAAAATTTACTTTCAGTAGAAGCTTATTCTAATTTAATTCAATAAATGGCATATTAATTGTGTCAATTTTATAAATTTGATATCATGGAAATAAAGAAAAATTCAGAAGTCGATGTAGATAGAGTCAAATCTAGTTTTCTAATGATCGGTTTAAATTACGTTGCTGGTTTGACCCTAGCCGCATTTACTTTCCAATCCGTTAAAATGGATGATGATCTATCTGATTCCAAATCAAGACAGAAAAGTCAAGAATATCAGGCAGAAGAGGAAGAAAAGCCAGAGCCAGAAGAAATAGAAGAGCCACCCGCAGTCGTTATTCAACCCCCTATAGTGGAAGAAATACAAGAAGAAGAAAACATTGACGAGCCACCTCCCCCAGATGTTACACCACCTGAACCACCGCCAATTGCAGAAGAAGAAGTAATTACTGTCGTCGAAGAGATTGTAGAGTTCCCAGATGTCGAAGCGGGATTCCCGGGCGGAGCTGCTGCAATGATCAAATGGATCAATGACAATGTTGATTACCCCCAAACTTCCATAGAAATGAATGAGCAAGGACGCGTATTTTTATCTTTTGTTGTTGAAAAAGATGGCTCTATAACGAATGTAAAAATTGAAAGAGGGATTAGTCCTGATTTAGATAAAGAAGCTAAACGAGTTGTCCGTAAGATGCCCAAATGGACCGCTGGAGAAGCAGCAGGGCGAGCCGTTAGAGCGCGTTGTCGATTGCCAATTAACTTCCAGCTAAACTAAACTTACCAAGTCCAAATCCCTGTGTCAACGTCTCTTTCAAGTTGGTTTTCCGTAGAATCGTTTAGTGACTTGAAAAAGTCAATATTTGATACTTGCTCAATGGAGTCTATTGAAAAGGCAAATTCGATTAGTTCACTTTTACTCGCTTCATTAGGCATTAAGAAGCCTATACTTTCCTTAGATTCATTTTTAAAACGCAGCACCACCTTAAAATAATATTCAGGAATTGAAATATGATTTGTTCCAATGAAATTTAATTCCGAATCAAGAACGGGTCCAGTGATGACATATAAACTATCATATTCCAACGCCCATTTTCTGACTCTATTTTCTAATCTTTTCCAAACTCCACGATTAAATGATGGCGCTTGAGGACTCATATTACTATAAAAAAAAGATTCACTCATTGATGCAGCAGACCAAGCCATATCAGCCGCTGGCATTAGGTGTCCTCGATCATAACCCGAGCCTCTATAATCATCATTAGTAGCGGTTCCAGACAAAACCAACGGGTCCTCCCTAAAATCATTCCTTCTTTCATAAGGACCATTGATCATTGAAGGGGTTAGTTTATAAAACACCCACTTGGCCTGCTCATGATCTTCATCATATACAAATTGATAGGCTCCATGACGAATCAGGCGCTCATTCGATTCAATCCCAGGATAGTACAAGGTATCAGCATTATGGATTTGATTATGAGATGATTGATAAAAGGCATTATTAGTTTCATTTAAACTCTTTAGAGAAAAAAGAAATAATAATCCCAAGAATAAAGAACCGATTTTAAATATCGATTTTAGCATATTTAGCATTTCTTTCAATGAAATCTCTACGAGGAGGAACCTCATCGCCCATTAGCATTGAGAAAATCTGATCACACTCTGCACCATTTTCTATAGTAACTTGGCGAAGTGTTCTAAATTCAGGGTTCATTGTGGTATCCCAAAGTTGCGTGGCATTCATCTCACCCAAACCTTTATACCTTTGTATACCTACTGATGATTCAGACCCGCTACCTTTCATGGCATTAACTAATTTATCACGTTGATTGTCATCCCAAGCATACTCAGACTTCGAACCTTTTTTCACCTGATACAAAGGAGGTGTTGCAATATATACATAACCATTTTCTATCAGCTCCTTCATGTATCTAAACAAGAAGGTAAGAATAAGTGTCTCAATATGCGAACCATCAACATCGGCATCACACATGATAATGATTTTATGATACCTAAGTTTCTCTAAATTTAACGCTTTGGAGTCTTCTTCAGTTCCAACCCGAACTCCTAAGGCAGTATAAATATTTTTAATCTCTTCATTTTCAAAAATCTTATGTTGCATTGCCTTTTCAACATTTAGAATTTTACCTCTTAATGGCATGATTGCTTGAAAATGACGGTCTCTACCTTGTTTTGCAGTTCCGCCGGCAGAATCACCCTCGACAAAGTAAATCTCACAAGCAGCTGGATCCTTTTCTGAACAATCCGCTAGTTTACCTGGCAATCCGCTGCCTGAAAGAACGCTCTTTCGTTGGACCATTTCACGTGCTTTTTTTGCAGCGTGTCTTGCCCTTGCAGCCAGTATTACTTTTTCCACTATAATTTTTGCAGCAGATGGATGTTCTTCGAGGTAAGCCGTTAACATCTCAGAAACGGATTGACTCACGGGTGCAGTAACTTCTCTATTCCCTAATTTTGTTTTTGTTTGCCCTTCAAATTGAGGCTCTTGCACCTTGACAGATAGTACCGCTGTCAAACCCTCTCTGAAGTCATCTCCGTCAATTTCTATTTTCTCTTTAGCCAGCAAACCAGACTCCGTCGCATACTTCTTCAGGGTATTGGTTAATCCTCTTCGAAAACCAGAAAGGTGCGTTCCACCTTCATAAGTGTTAATATTATTAACATATGCCTGAATGTTTTCAGTATAGGAAGTATTATATGTCATTGCGACCTCCACAGGAATACCGTCTTTTTCACCTTCAAAATAAATAACATCAGCGATTAAAGACTCTCTATTACGATCCAAGAACTCAGCAAATTCTTTTACGCCCCTTTCTGAATAATAAGTATTGAAAATCAATTCACCTTTTTCATCTCTGTTCCTTCTGTCGGTAAGCTCTATTTTAATTCCTTTATTAAGGTATGATAGCTCACGCATTCTAGCCGCTAAAGTGTCATAATTATACTCTAGAACTTCAAAGATATTTGGGTCTGGAAGAAAGGTAACCTCTGTTCCATTCTCATCAGACTCCCCAATTACTTTTACATCGTACTGAGGCTTTCCGCACTTATATTCCTGTGCAAATATTTTCCCATCTCGATAAACGGTGGCTTTTAAATCAATAGACAATGCATTCACACATGAAACACCAACACCGTGAAGACCTCCAGAGACTTTATACGTGTCTTTGTCAAATTTACCTCCGGCATGTAAAACCGTCATTACGACCTCTAGAGCCGATCTTTTTTCCTTTGTATGTATGGCAGTAGGAATACCACGACCATTATCTCTTACGGTAACAGAGTTGTTCTCATTAATAAAAACCTCGATAGCTGAACAATAACCGGCAAGTGCTTCATCAATCGAATTATCGACGACCTCATAGACGAGGTGATGTAAGCCTTTAACGCCTATGTCTCCAATATACATTGCAGGACGTTTTCTTACGGCTTCTAAACCCTCTAATACCTGAATATTATCTGCTGAATAATTGCTTTTATCTTGTTCTTCCATTCGTTAAATATGTTTTTATATAAGACCCTTCTGTAGTCTAAACAAAAATAACGAATTAAGGACGCTTTTAATAGCTTTTAAGGACGAAATAAAGTGGACTTATCAACAATATTTCAACGGGCTTATCGCTTTGTTATCCAAGAAATAATTTCGGGAGAATCAGGCGCAGTTCTTGGTGAGATTACTTGATCTAAAAAACCATTTTCGTCAATCAAATATTTTTGAAAATTCCATTTCACATCACTGTCCTCTAAACCATTCAAGGACATTTCGGTCAAAAAACGATAAACTTCACACTTGTTCTTTCCCTTTACTTTTACCTTTGACATCACCGGAAAGGTAACCCCATAATTTTTCTTACAAAAAGCAAGAATCTCTTCATCAGAACCTGGCTCCTGCCCCATAAAGTCATTGGAAGGAAAAGCAATAATCACAAAGTTATCACCGCCGTATTTTTTGTAAAGCGTCTCCAATGCGTCATATTGAGGAGTTAAACCACATTTTGATGCTGTATTTACGACCATTACCTTTTTTCCTTTGTGCTGAGACAAATCGTAAGAAACGCCATTAATATCCGTAACCGCGTATTCATGAAGGGATGTTTTATTTACTGGCATTGTAGGAGTTTTTGGATTCATTAAAAAGGCCATTAATAAAAGACCTGCAGGAATGAGTATAAGTAAACTTATCTTTTTCATATAGAAGTTTAACACTTTTTGCAATAAAATGTTCAAATGGAACATTTTTTGTTAATATTCGAATACATATTAGTAATGCGTATGAAATTAATCATTTTTTTAACTTTATTCTGTTTCCTTTCTTGTCATAACGGTTTAAATGCACAATTAAAATTTTCTGGAAAATGGAGAGGTGCTCAGCTATTGGACTCAGCAAATATTGGTAATATATATGAATTGGAGATCAAGGTTTTAAGCGGTCTCCTTGAAGGCGTTATGAAAACTAAAAACCCTAAAGGAATCGTTACAGTCAAAAAAATAGTAGGCACTAAGGACTATATTGATGTCATAATCAAAGAGGTCACTACCCTTAACGCGTCAAGAAAAAACGAAGCTAACGACCACCAACAATATCGATTTAAATACAACTTAAAAACTGGATATCTAGAGGGGATGAATAGCTCCATGACTAAGATGGGAATCGTTTTATACCGCGGTGAATTCTCTTTCAATAGCAAATCCAAAACTTTAAAAAATACCCATTGGATATCGAACTTCTCCAAAGATTATCACGCTGGATTATCAGCACCAGAAAAAAGACTAGAAGAACTTAAGAATTTTGTTTTTACGCCAATATTTTTCGATGTAGACGAATCATTTATAGATGGGAAATACCATTCCGAATTAAAAGAAATTATTAAAATAATTAAAAGCCATTCTGATCTAAGAATTCAAGTGACTGGGCACACGGATTCAGATGGTGCAGACGCCTATAACCATAGCTTATCGAAAAGGAGAGCAGAAAGTATCATTTTCTTTTTCACAAGCAGAGGGCTGCGAAGAGACCGGATTGTAATCGATTTTAAAGGCGAAAAAAAACCTATGGAATCAAACAAAACAGCTGCAGGAAAAAGTAAAAATAGACGTGTCGACTTTACCTTTATCTAACTTAAGTTGTTCAGCTTTTCTTCTAGTAAAGAGATTTTCAATAAGGTATCTGATTGTTTCTTTTTCTCATTATCCACAACGCTAGAAGGAGCCGATTTTACAAATCGTTCATTTCCTAGCTTTTTCTGAACACTTACTAAAAACCCTTTAGAATATTCAATTTCCTGTTCAAGTTTGATTCTTTCAGACTCAACATCTACAGAGTCTCCAAAAGGAACATAAAACTGGATACCATCAACTATAAAGCCATTTGAATTGCCTATTTTATCATTTGTAGCCTCAAAAAGAGATAGATTCCCCATTTTACGAATTAAAGAAGTGAATTCTGAACTGCCCAAATATTTCCCCGAATAAAAAAGCTCAAGCTTCACTTTGGCTCCGATATTTTGCTGCTTTCTAATATTCCTAATATTAGTGACGATCTCTGCGGCACTATCAAAAGCCGTAAGAGTTCCCTCGTCATGGGCAATCGTGTCAGGCCAAGGGGATATAACCAAATCTTGTTTTTTATTTGATAATTGATGCCACAATTCTTCAGTAACAAAAGGCATAAAAGGATGTAGTGTTTTTAATATATCGTCAAATAACAGAATGGATTTATCATACGTTCTTCGATCAATAGGATGCTGATAACCAGGTTTGATAACCTCCAAATACCATGAGCAAAAATCATCCCAAACAAGCTTGTAGCTCACCATTAGTGCTTCCGATATCTTATAATTGTCATACAAGTCATTTAGCTCCGCCAATGTTTTTTGAAATTTATTTTCAAACCATTTAATTGCTATTGCAGAAGATGCAGGCTGTTCAATATCTCTCACTTCCCAACTAGAAATCAATCTAAATGCATTCCAAATTTTATTTGAAAAGTTGCGTCCTTGTTCACATTGACTTGTATCGAAGGGCAAATCATTTCCAGCAGGAGAGCTAATTAAAACACCCACACGGACGCCATCTGCACCAAACTTATGAATCAACTCTATTGGATCCGGAGAGTTCCCTAATGATTTAGACATCTTCCGACCTAATTTATCACGAACAATACCTGTGAAATAAACATTTTTAAAAGGCAACTCGTCAAGGTATTCATACCCTGCCATAATCATCCTAGCCACCCAAAAGAACATGATCTCAGGAGCAGTAACCAAGTCATTGGTCGGGTAATAATATTTAATCTCTTTGTTCCCGGGCTCAGTAAGACCATTAAAGACTGAAATAGGCCACAACCAGCTTGAAAACCAGGTATCCAGAACATCCTCATCCTGCCTTAAATCATTAATAGATAAAGACTTATTGGTTTTTTTCGAGGCCAATACCAAGGCTTCTTCGACTGTTTTAGCTACTACAAAATCATTGGTCCCTTTGCCATAATAAAAAGCAGGGATACGGTGTCCCCACCATAATTGTCTGGAGATACACCAATCCTTGATATTTTCCATCCAATGGCGATAGGTGTTTTTAAATTTACTCGGATGGAATTGAACATTTCCATTCATTACATTTTCCAATGCTGGCGCTCCCATCTCCTTCATGTTCACAAACCATTGTAAGGAAAGCTTTGGCTCGATAATGGCATTTGTTCGTTCAGAATAACCCACTTTATTTTGATGGTCCTCAACCTTGATTAAATAGCCCTTTTCGTTCAGCTCCTTTTCAATAAGTTTTCGGACTTCAAATCTATCCATATCTTCATAATGCTGACCATAGGCATTTAGTGTACCGTCGTCATTAAAAACATTGATGTTATCAAGGCTATGCTTCACCCCTATTTCGTAATCATTAATATCGTGAGCAGGCGTTATTTTAAGACAACCTGTTCCGAATTCAGTATCCACATACTCATCCGTTATTACGGGTATTTCTCGATCCGTTAATGGAACATGAATGCGCTTTCCTTTTAAATATTTGTAGCGTTCGTCATTTGGGTTCACACAAATCGCCGTGTCGCCAAAAATTGTCTCAGGTCTTGTTGTAGCTACGGTCAACCATTCGTCTTGCGAGCCAACCACTTTATATCGCACATAAAACAACTTTGAATTGACTTCCTTATGCAATACTTCCTCATCAGAAACAGCCGTTAAGGCATCCGGATCCCAATTCACCATTCGGACTCCTCTATATATCTTACCCTTGTTAAATAAGTCAATAAATACTTTTATTACAGACTCAGAATAACCATCATCCATTGTGAAGTGTGTTCTTTCCCAATCACAAGACGCACCAAGTTTTTTAAGCTGCTCAAGGATAATTCCACCATGTTTTTCTTTCCATTCAAATGCGTGCTCCAAAAACACCTCTCTCGATAAATCGGACTTCTTTAAGCCCTCACTTTTTAACTTTTGAACTACTTTTGCTTCCGTAGCAATTGATGCATGATCCGTTCCAGGAACCCAACAGGCATTCTTACCTTGCATCCTTGCACGGCGAATCAAAACATCTTGAATCGTATTGTTAAGCATATGCCCCATGTGAAGAACACCTGTCACATTTGGCGGAGGAATTACGACTGTAAAGGGCTCTCTGTCATCTGGAGTAGAATTAAAATAACCTTTTTCTAACCAATGCGCATACCATTTTTCTTCTGCGATTTTTGGGTCATATGTTTTTGTAATACTCATTGAGAAATTTTAGATGCAAAGGTATAAAAACGTCATGATTTAACTACTCGTTAAGCGCATTTACATCAATAAATTCTTCCAGCAAATCACGAATAGAAATGAAGGTTTCAGACAAGTATTCCGACAAATCGGAAATTCGCACCCATTTGCACGCTGTAATCCCTTTTTCAATTTGAGGTGTTAATTCTTGTGAAAGGGAAGTCTGTAACAAATACCAATGGTCGTCTTCATGATACTCCTAGCTTTAAAAAGATAGGTGTGATACGTCTCCCGAAAAGGCTCCAATATATCTATAGATTTGTTTATACCGCACTCCTCTTTTACTTCCCTTACTGCTGCAGAATTTATTTCTTCATTAAGATCAACATGCCCCTTTGGCAAATCCCACAGACCATTTCGATAAATTAAAAGCACACAATTCCCACTAAAAACAATACCGCCTGCTGCTGTCACTCTTTCAAAATTCGCAAACAACTCATCGAACTTTTTTTTCGAATTTGAGCAAAGCACTTGAACAGGCCCGTTTTCGACTATGGTAGAAAATTGGTTGAAATTTATAAATTGACCGAAATCTTGACAAGGAATATTTTTTTTGGTGAATCACAGATGAAAATCCCCGATTTTTCAGTAAAAACTTTATACTTTTGCCCCATGATCAATGACAAAGATAGGGCCTTGAAAATTGCAGAGCTACTCTTACAAGTAAAAGCAATAAAATTGCAGCCAAATGATCCATTTACATGGGCCTCAGGATGGAATTCTCCAATATATTGCGACAATAGAATTACGCTTTCACATCCGGCAGTTAGAACTCATATTCGCCAAAGTATCGTGGAACTCATTAATGAAAAGTTTGGAACTCCAGACCTTATTGTTGGGGTCGCTACTGGCGCCATTGCTATTGGTGCACTTATCGCTCAAGAAATGGGATTGCCATTTGTTTACGTCAGGAGCGCTGCCAAGGGGCATGGAAGAAAGAATTTAATTGAGGGTTATTATGAAAAAGGGCAACAAGCTGTGGTGATTGAAGATCTAATTTCGACAGGAGGAAGTAGCCTAAAAGCAGTTGAATCTTTGAGAGAATCAGGGATCGAAGTCAAAGGATTGGCAGCTATCTTTACTTATGGATTTGGAGAGTCAAAAGCTCGATTTAACGAAGCGGAGTGCGCCTATGCAACCTTGACGGATTACTCGACCTTATTAGAAAAAGCATTAGATTCTAATTACATTAAAAAGGATAACTTGCATTTATTAAGAGAATGGAGTAGAGATCCTTCCAAATGGCTAAAATCTTAGAGAATGAAACTAACTGGAGACAAAGTAAACGTAGCAGCAGCTGCACCAATAATAAAAGAATTCTTGATGAATTCACCCAATCTAGAGCATCTTTTGCCGATGGATAAAGTAAAGGATTTTGTGAGTGATCAAACATCTTGTTCATTTAAGGTTCAAGGGGGGTTTATGATCTCATTGATTCAAGATGGCAGCGAAGGAAACAAAGTCTTCCTTAAGTCTGGAGAAAAATCTCCTTTTCCATTCAGACTCACCATTTTTCTTGAAGAATTAGGTGCCAATGAAACACAAGGGCATATTGAATTTGATGGTGAGGTAAATGCTTTTTTAAAACTAATGGTAGAAAAACCATTACTTAGTTTATTTAACTACATGTCCTCCAGGTTAAGCAAACACTTTTTATAGATAGACAATTTCTTTATTGCGAAATAAAGCTATCTCGCCCTTCACTTCTAATCTCAAGTGACCTTGATCAGTTACCCCTCTGATTTTACCTTCAACAACATGGGTATCTACTTGGAATTCTTTGATCTCATCTAAGCCAAATAAATTATTGTGATACATCTGCTTAAGATGTCTTCTTTTAGTTTCTGAGGTAATTAATAACTCCCATTTTCTAAACGACACAATTAAAGCATTCATTACCTGATCTAAATTGTAATCACTACCAAGCTCTAGCTTCATACTGGTCACTCCTGAAAGCTTCTGAAAATCAATTTGATTCACATTAATCCCAAATCCGGCAATGGTATGAGAGAGTTTATTCCCTGAAAGTTTATTTTCAACGAGTATCCCACAAATTTTGTTTGGACCAACCATAATGTCATTTGGCCATTTAATTTGAGCATCCAAGTCCATCTCGTTTAAGAAATCAATAATTGCTAGTGAAACAAATGCATTTATCAAAAATACATCTTGTGGTTCTATATTTTTAAACTGAAAAACAAAAGAAGTTAAAAGGTTCATTTTCTCTTCAGACTGCCATTCGGCATCCCTTTGACCTCTGCCATTCGTCTGCTTATCTGCCATAATTACCGAACCATGTTCACATAGCCCCTCATTAACGAGTTTGGCAGCAAAATTGTTAGTAGAATCCACTGATGACAATCGTATCTTATGAATTCCTATTTTTGAATTGAGTCGAGTCATATTTTTCAAGTACAAAATTAAAATTAATCAGTTAGATTTGTGATACCTTTAACTATGAACAAAAAAAACTCCAAAACTCCATCAGAACAATTGTGTAATGCTATTGTCGAGGGGATGCAAGAAAACAAAGCCAACGAAATCGTTGTGCTTGACCTCCGAGAATTGGATGGTGCAATTACAGAATTTTTTGTGATTTGCTCAGGGGATTCAGACACGCATGTAGATGGTATTGCAAATTCAATTTCAAGACATGTACGAAAACACATGAAAGAAAAGCCATGGAAAATAGAGGGTAAAACAAATAGTGATTGGGTTTTGTTAGACTATGTGAATGTCGTAGGGCACATCTTTTATAAAGAAAAGAGGTCCTTTTATGATATTGAAGAATTGTGGTCTGATGCCGCAAGAACGAATATACCTGCTTAATTAAAGAAAAATGACAAAGAAAAAAAATAATTTCTCGATATATTGGATCTATGCAGCTCTCGGAGTTGGCCTTATCGCCTTCCAATTGTTTATGGGACAAAGCGAACGCTCGACTGTCAAAATGCAAACACTACTTGACATAGCCGATAGCTCTGGAGTAAACAGCGTTGTGATAATTAATGATAAAAGTGCTGAATTTCATTTAAACAAAAAAGGAATAGAAGTTGTCAAAGAAAGCGATAATGAAAACTTCAAAAAGATCAGTAAAACTTTTAAGGAGAGTAAAGAAACAGATAAAACCAAACTTTTATTCGAAATTGAAAAGATTGATCAAACCTATCTTTCTCAAGAATTAAAAAGTAGAGAAGTTCCTTTCGAATATGAAGAAAGAGTTGACTATTTCGGCACGTTATTAAGCTACCTACTACCCTTTGTGATCATCATTGCGATTTGGATTTTTGTCATGCGAAGGATGTCCGGCGGTGGCGGTGGCGGCAGCGGACAGATTTTTAATATCGGAAAATCGAAAGCCCGCGTATATGAAAACGGGAAGACAACCAATACCACTTTTTCAGATGTTGCAGGACTTGAGGGTGCAAAAGAAGAAATTGTAGAAATTGTAGAGTTTTTGAAAAACCCAAACAAATACACCGAATTAGGTGCTAAAATCCCAAAAGGCGCATTACTCGTCGGTCCTCCAGGAACAGGTAAAACCCTATTAGCAAAGGCTGTCGCCGGTGAAGCACAAGTCCCTTTCTTTTCCTTGTCAGGCTCTGACTTTGTCGAGATGTTTGTTGGCGTAGGTGCATCCAGGGTAAGAGACTTATTCAAGCAAGCTAAAGAAAAAGCTCCTGCTATTATATTTATTGATGAAATTGATGCAATAGGAAGAGCTCGAGGTAAGAACAATGGATTTAATTCCAATGACGAACGAGAAAACACCCTCAACCAGTTGCTTACAGAAATGGATGGATTTGGAACGAATTCCGGTGTCATCATTTTGGCCGCAACGAATCGTGCTGATGTTCTTGATGGCGCTTTAATGCGGGCAGGTAGATTTGACAGACAAATCTATGTCGATATGCCTGATTTAAATGAACGAAAAGAGATTTTTGAAGTGCATTTAAAGCCGCTTAAGCTTCAAGAAAATTTAGATGTAGAGTTCTTATCTAAACAAACACCCGGTTTTTCTGGTGCTGATATTGCAAACCTATGTAATGAGGCTGCCTTAATTGCTGCCCGTAACAATAAGAAGAGCGTAGATAAACAAGATTTTCTTGATGCTGTTGATCGGATTGTTGGTGGACTTGAAAAAAAGAATAAAATCATTACGCAAAGTGAGAAGAAAGCAATTGCATTTCATGAAGCAGGCCATGCTACTGTATCGTGGCTTCTCGAGCACGCGCATCCATTAGTTAAAGTCACGATCGTTCCTAGAGGCCAATCTTTAGGTGCTGCTTGGTATTTACCAGAAGAAAGAAGTATTACGACAACGGAACAAATTCTTGATGAAATGTGCTCAGCACTTGGAGGAAGAGCTGCCGAAAAACTCATTTTCAACAAAATAAGCACGGGTGCCTTGAGCGATCTAGAAAAAGTAACAAAGCAAGCTTATGCTATGGTTTCTATCTATGGTTTAAACGAAAAAATAGGAAATATCTCTTACTTTGATTCAAGGGGCGGAGACATGTTTACCAAGCCTTATTCCGATGATCGTGCTCGCGTGATCGATGAGGAAGTAAGCAAAATGATTGAGGCCCAATACCAAAGAGCTATTGCTCTTCTCTCTGAAAACAAAGATAAACTTACGGAGCTTGCTAATAAACTTCTTTCACATGAAGTTATTTTCAAAGAAGACTTAGAGCTTATTTTCGGTAAAAGAACTTGGGGGACAGATATCCTTGATTCTAAATCAACTGAGGACGCGGAGACAATTACTGAAGAAGAAGCAAGCCAAAACCTGGATACAGCATCTGAAATTACGGATGGTATAGAAGTCAAAAAAGATCCAGAAAACAAAGAAGAAAACTCATCTCAGAATGATGACTCCGAAACTAAAAAAGAAATAGATGAATAAGACAAAAATCATTTCTACTTCTGATAGGATATATTTTCAGCTGTGCCAGTCAATTTTATCAATGGGTGGCATACAATTTCAAGTCAATAGTACAATGGATTCCATGTATAATGCTTTTGGCAGTTTTGAAATCTATGTTTTAGAAGAAGATAAGGACAAAGCTATTGAACTATTAGAGAGGAATGAAGACACTTCTGACTCGTAGTATCAGTGGCTTATTATTTGTAGGCCTGGTCATACTTAGCCTCATCGCCGATAAATCATATGCCTTATTGCTTTTTTCTATAGTCGTAGGAATAGGTCTTTTCGAATTCCATCGCTTATTTACAACACATCAAAAGCAAAAGAATAACTGGCCCATAACAGTCATTTCCGGACTAATTTTCTTTTTAATCTTGTCATCTCCATCACTCGCAAACCATTACGAACCTCTTGAAGACTATTCGAATTATCGTGTTTTTTGGCCCCTGGCGATCATCTTATTTGCCTTTGCGCATGCATTAATCAAGAATAGCATTGGTCTCTTACTCTTCTTTTTTGGCTTGATTTATATCTGCATACCCTTTTTTCTAGCCTCTGAAATTCATTTTAATGATACGGCTGCACTTCCTAAAATATTAGGCGTTTTCCTATTAGTATGGACAAATGACACCTTTGCTTATTTAAGTGGGAACTTGATTGGTAAGCATAAATTGTATGAGAAAATATCTCCAAAAAAAACATGGGAAGGATTTGTAGGCGGTTTCATTTTCACTATACTAATGGGTTATCTATTAGATACCTATCTTTATGAAGGCATGTTATATCGCGCCCATTTCTGGCTCGCTGCTGCAGTTCTCATATCACCCGCATCTGTGATTGGTGACCTTTTTGAATCTGGATTGAAAAGAAAAATGAACGTTAAAGATTCTGGAAATATAATGCCCGGTCACGGGGGTGTTTTAGATCGATTTGACGCCATTCTATTTGCGCTGCCTGTTTTCTATATATGGGATCTAATCATATCCCTTTATTAATAAGTAATCTTATGAAACTACACAGAGAAGGTACTACAATTATGATAACTGCACTTGCAGTTACTATTGCATTAGGGCTTATTAACAGCATCTTTCTATACCATCATTCAAAAGCCATCTCAATTGGAATTGACCTTCTACTCTTGGTTATGTTATTTTTGGTTGTCCAATTCTTTCGAATCCCAACCCGACACGCAGTATATGCTGAAAATCAAATTATTTGCCCTGCAGATGGAAAAGTCGTGGTGATTGAAGAGGTGGAAGAAACTGAATACTTTAAAGACAAAAGAATACAAGTGTCAATTTTCATGTCGCCATTGAATGTTCACGCCAATTACTATCCTATCAAGGGCAGATTGCCTTTTGTAAAATACCATCCAGGTAAGTTTTTAGTTGCTTGGCATCCTAAAAGTAGCACAGAAAATGAACGAACGACCATTGTTATTTCCAACGATAAAGGTGTTGAAATATTGGTTAGACAAATCGCTGGGGCTGTCGCCAGAAGGATTTGCTACTATGGTCAAGAAGAGGAACATGTGGAGCAAGGAGGGGAATTAGGATTTATTAAGTTTGGATCTCGTGTTGATCTATTTTTACCTCTAGACACAAAGGTCGATGTTAAGCTCGAGGACAAAGTTCAAGCTAAGCTGACAAGTATCGGGTTTCTTTCATAAATTTCATATATTTAAGGTCTAAATTAAAAAATCATGAAAAAACTCTATTTCACTCTAGCCCTTTTTTTATTTGTTGGATCTTTAAGTGTTCAAACATTTGCCTCTACATCTGAGAATACGATCGAAATCAAAAAAGACGACAAAAAGAAGAAGAAAAAGAAAAAAAGAAAATCGAAAAAATCTTGTTGTTCAGCAGATAAAGCTAAATCTTGTGCCTCTACTACGGCCAAGAAGTCTTGTTGTGCTAAGGACAAAAACTAATTATTATATGTCTTTTTAAAAGCGCCCATAGGCGCTTTTTTTATGCCATAAAAAAATAGCAATACATCCACAAAATCAATATACCAACAATATTCAAAAAGAAACCAATTGACGCCATTTGAGCAATACTTACCTTTCCCGAGGAAAAGATAATCGCATTTGGAGGTGTGCTTACAGGCATCATAAAAGCGCAACTCGCTGCTAAAGTCAATGGAATTGTAAGCTGAAGAATAGGATATCCCATTTGGATAGATAAGACAGCTACGAGGGGAACAAGTACAGAAACCAATGCCAAATTAGACATCAGCTCAGTGGCAAACAAAGAAATCACAATAACAGTAAGTAAAACAAAGAGCAGGCTCCACTCATTTAAAAAAGTACTATGCTCTGCTAAATAGATTAATAACTTGCTTTTGTCTAATGCTAATGCAAGGGCAATTCCTCCACCGAATAGGACCAAGATACCCCATGGCACGCGTACTGTGTCTTGCCATTCAAGTAAGGACTCAGATCCCTTTCTAGACGGAATAATAAACAATAAAAATGCACCAAAAATAGCAATGGTAGCATCTTTAATTTCAACCCCACTGATGTCAATAATATTCGTTCTGAAAACCCACATAAAGACGACAAGACCAAAAAGAATTAACACGCGTTTTTGAGGACGCGTCCATTTTTCTTTAAAGATCTCATTTTGTACAAGTTCATTTCTTTCTTTGCCCAATAAATACTGAAAGAATATTGATAGGGCTATTAACATCAAAAGGCTCACTGGACCACCTATCTTCATCCATTCTATAAAAGTGATTTGCAAATCATATGTCGCAGCCAATGTCGCGGCCATCTGCGTATTTGGAGGGGAGCCCACCAAAGTAGCCATACCTCCTATACTTGATGCATAAGCTACTGTAAGCATAAGAAGCAAAGGGAAGCGTCCTGTATGTTCCTTTTGCAATTGGATAATAGAAAGTGCCATAGGCAGCATCATCAGTGTTGTAGCTGTATTGGATATCCACATGCTTAACAGATATGCACTCAGACCGAATCCGAGAAGGACACGTGATTTAGTAGTGCCAAATACTGCTAAAATTCTTGAAGCAATTTGGTGATGCACCTTCCATTTTTCAAGAGCTAATGCTAGAATAAAGCCACCTAGAAAAAGGTAAACGTTTGTATTTCCATAAGATTTTGCTAAATCAGAGGAATCTAGAAGACCCAATGGGGTCGCAAGAAATAATGGGATTAAAGCGGTTGCATATATTGGAACAACTTCGAATATCCAAAAAATCACCATCAGTAATGCCATCGCAAGTGCATTATGGGTCAATGAGGCTCCTTTTGAAGGGAGTACAAGGAGTAAAAATAAAATAACGGCTAATATTCCAGCAATAGCTTTTTTATGCTGAAGAACAAGCATCTCTTATTTATTCAATGCATTCAACTGTTCCACGAAGTATTTTCCTTTTTCGCCAACATATGTGGTCAATTCAGAAAATTCTTTTTTGGTTTTGCTTCTGTATATTTTTCCTAAAACCTCATCCTGAAAAGCAGCTGTTTCATCAATAAGATCCTCGGTTTTTTTTGTTTTAGAGTCATCTCCCAATTGTAAATAAAAACACTCTTCGACGATGTCAAAAACCATTTCATTTAAATTCTTTTTAAAATCTCTTTTATTTGCCATGCTATGAATTTTGTAACAAAAATAGACAAGTTATATGGATAACATTCAATTTTCAATTCTTAAAATCGACAATCGGCATTTTTACGACCTGTAGAATATAGCTTAGTAGTAAAATGTACTACTTTTGAATCAATTAGAATGAGCACACTAGACTACAAATACTCAAGCCTACTTAAGGTATCTATGCCCTTAATGGTTTCTGGATTCATTCAATCTATTGTTCTTCTCACAGATTCGGCATTTTTAAGCCGATATTCAACACTTTCATTCGATGCTGTAGGTAATGCGGGACTGCTTTTCATTACCTGCTATATGATTTTAGTAGGTTTAGGAGATGGCACACAGATTATATTAGCCCGGCGTATTGGCGAAAAAAATACGCGTAAAATACCCCATGTGTTTTCATCCGCATTGGTGCTTCAATTCGTATTTGCAGCACTACTGTTTTTGGCATTATTCTTTTATGCACCAAAATGGCTGATTTCAATTTCGCATGACCAAACCATAGGGACGCTTCAGGGTGATTTTTTAAGCGTCCGTGCCTTCGCCTTTTTTCCTAGCTGTCTTTTTTTGGTTATTCAAGCTTACTTTTTAGCCAAAGGGAAAACGTGGCCCGTTTTGTTTTCTGCAGTATTAACAGCTTTATCCAATATTGTTTTGGACTATTCATTGATTTTTGGAAACTTCGGATTACCTGAGCTGGGGGTGAAAGGCGCGGCTCTAGCCAGCACAATCTCAGATGTTATTGGAATGCTCTCCATGGTCGTTCTTTTTATGCTTGACCGTGAGTCCCGTCTCTTTAGGTTTCGCTTTTTCAGTTGGGAATCAGTAAAAAACATATTACGAGTATCTAGCCCCTTAATGTTGCAGGGGAGTATTGCTTTAGGTACTTGGACCTTGTTCTTTATGATGCTCGAGCAAAGGGGCGTTTTTGAATTAACCGTTTCTCAAAACATTCGATCTATTTACTTTCTTGCTTTCGTACCGGTATGGGGATTTGCAGGTACTACAAAGACCTATGTTTCTCAATATTTAGGAAGTGGGAAAGCCGATCTTATTCCAATCATTCAAAAAAGGATTCAACTCCTGACAACTCTGTTTTTATTTATCACTTTTCATGGCGCAGTATTTTATCCCGAGACTCTTGTGCAATTGATAAATCCTCAAGAAGCTTACGTAGAAAAAAGCGCCGCTATATTAAGATTGATTTCATTATCCGTTATTTTATATGGCCTCGTTTCTGTTTATTATCAAACCATTCAGGGAAGTGGAAATACACTTTACTCCTTATGTATCGAAATAACCACCGTATTGATCTACATTACATCTTGCCACTTATTTATCAATGTGTTTTCTTTTGATATTTATTGGGTCTGGACTGTTGAATACATCTATTTTGGAGTCATAGGAATCATGAGTTTCTTATATTTAAGAAATTCAAACTGGAAAACGAAAATCATATAGCTAATGAATAAAGGATTGCGAATTATTTTCATGGGAACACCAGAGTTTGCTCAAGGTGTATTGCATCAAATCCTGGAAAGCAAGCACCAAGTGTTGGCTGTTGTCACTGCGCCTGACCGGCCTGCTGGTCGTGGACAAAAGATAAAGAAGAGCGCCGTTAAAACATATGCCGAATCGCAGTCAATAGATGTGCTACAGCCCTTTAAGTTTAAGGAAGATGGCTTCATCGACAAGCTAAAATCTTATGAGGCAGATCTATTTGTGGTCGTTGCATTCAGAATGTTACCCCAAGCCGTTTGGTCTCTTCCCAAAAAAGGAACCATTAACCTTCATGCCTCCCTCCTTCCCAATTATAGAGGAGCAGCACCAATTAACTGGGCTATAATTAATGGAGAAAAGTATACTGGCGTGACGACTTTCTTTATTAATGAGAATATAGATACAGGAGATATCATTCAAAACAAAAAGGTCGCTATTTCTAAAAACATGAATGCAGGAGCGCTTCATGATGAGCTTTTACAAGTGGGTTCTAAACTGGTTGTTGAGACCATAGACGCTATAGAAGGGGATGCTATAATGGCTCAAAAGCAAGCGGATGTGAATGAAAATATGGGTAAGCATGCGCCAAAAATATTTAAAAACGATTGTAAAATAGATTGGTCTTTGAATAGTTCTGAGATTCACAATAGAATAAGAGGTCTTTCTCCATACCCCGGTGCCTGGTGTGCACTTTTTAATAAAGCAAAAGGAACTAAGGTTCAGTTCAAATTATTTTCTTCCGCCATTACAGATCAAGTATGTCAAGAAAGAAAAGTTACTCTTAAAAATTCTGAAGAAGGCATATTATTCCCTTGTCAAGATCGATACCTCTGTATTAATGAATTGCAAATGGAAGGTAAAAGAAGAATGACCTTTAAGGAGTTCTTAGCAGGAAACGCATTAGAGGAATTTGAACTTATTCTTGAATAACAAACTCAATATCATGCTCAAAATTGGCTTTCACCCTCACCTTTCTAGGGTATGAAATCCGTTTTTCAGGAAAAGAAAAGGTTAACGGATCAAATGCATCCCACTTTCCATTGTCGTTTCTATCCTCGACAATATATATAGAATAGCTACCTGGAAGAAGGCTTGTAAAGGAGACTTTCTCAGATTGCTCTAAAGAAGTCTGTAAGGCCTTGACTTCTCCGCTTTGAACCAACTCAATATACCAAGGTCCAACCTGGGTCTGAACATCTATATTCAAAACACCAAGGTTTTCAGGTAGTTTGCACTCAATGATCGTTTCAATATAATCATTAGCAATACCATTAGGGCCAAACACAGCTCCAGAATCCATTTGAAAGATTACCTTTTCACAACTATAATTTGCCTTAGAAAACCGTAAAACATTTTTATCAATTGATAGATTAGAGGTAATCTCTTGATATGAGCTATCCCTTGAATCAAACAACCTAAAGGCCTCTTGACGCATTGTCATTGAATCCAAGAAAGTATTAAACACAAGCTCCAAACAGCACTGAGATGGTAATAAAACATGTCTTTTAGGCGAAGTCAATAGGGTCAACTCCTTTAAATCCTCAGTATTTCTAACCTTCTTTGTGAGGGTATCTAAAATGACCTGAAGTGATTCAAAATATTCAGGTAAATAATAATGTATACTGTCATCGGAGAGCGACACTTTAGATAGTTTAGAAATATCATAAGAACCTAATGAAAGTGAATCAAAAGAGCGTTGGTGAGGTTTACGAACCGCCAAAATATAAGGGGAAATAAAACGGGCATCCAAGGCGTTGGAAAGCATTCTGGGGAATGACAAGGAAAGCTTTAAACTATCTTTAAAACTGCTGTCAATTCTAATGGGGATCTTACTCGCAAATTGAGATTCACTAAGGTCCCTTATACGATTTTTGTTCTTGTCATCAAATGCCGAATAATAGTAAATACCATCTGCAATGGCTCTAATTTTAGCGATCCCTTTGTCATTCGTTTTTGAAAAATAAATGGGTTGTTTCTTACGCAAAGAATCAAATAAACCAACAACTATATTTTTATTTACTTCACCCGTAAAAGCATCATTTACTTCAAACATGACCCTATTGGAATCGAGATCATTTCCAGTTGAAAAAACCAATTGAATCAAGGTATCGTTCCCTTCAGTAAGGTCTCTAATTGCCCCATTTAAATAAAGGGAATATGTCGTGTTTCGGGACAGGGTATCCTTCAACTCCAGAACCAACGATTTATTAACTAATTTGGTTTCGTAGGCTACATTTGAAGGCAATAGTATAATGTTTTCAGACGCCTTTTGAAGCACTACAAACTCATTAAACTCAATCTCAATACGATTCGTAGTTACATTTAATTGACCATCTAAGGGTTGGCTCGTGACGATGTAAGGCGCAACAATATCTTTTGGGCCACCAGTTATAGACCCAATCTGAGCACATGATAGCAATATTGCTGAGGCGATTAATATACTACTGATGCGAACCATTTCACTATTTTTTCTAAAGACTCTCGATCCATCTCATCGAAATAATCAAAAGCCGTACTGTCAATATCTAAAACTCCCATGACTACATGATCTACTAGGAGCGGAAGAACAATCTCACTATTAGAATCAGCGCTGCAAGCAATATGCCCAGCAAACTGGTGTACATCATTTACAATTACCGTCTCTTTTCTGGACCAAGCAGAACCACAAACCCCTTTGCCTTTCGATATTCTTGTACACGCAACAGGACCTTGAAATGGACCGAGCCTAAGCTGCTCTTTTTCTATAATATAGAAGCCAACCCAAAGAAAATCAAAACGGCTGTAAAGCGCGGCAGAAAAATTAGCCATATTTGAAATAAGACCATCTTGCGGTAATATCAAAGCTTTAAGCTCGGCTTCAAGAGCTCTGTATTCCTCTTGCTTTGTCTCTTTATTCATAAAATGAATCAAATTGGTTTGGAACGCATACAAAAGTGAGCTTTTTCAATGGGATTCGCAAAAAGAGAAGCTACTTTCAAATTTCAGTGTAAATCATTTTAAGGGCAATAATTTTATTAAATTACCGACCGTTAGAGAAAACCAAAGGATCTGGAATTACAAGACTGAAGTAATATTATTAAACATGAAAAAAGAAATTCTCGTACTTGACATCGAGACAACCGGTTTAAACCCAAATGAAGATCTTATTCTAGAATTGGGAATTGTAAAACTAGATTTAGAATCAGGACAAATTATCGAATTGTTCAATCAGGTTTTTAAGGACCCTAAGCTTACAGCAAAGCACAGGGAATCTTGGATTTTCCAAAATGGTTTTATGACTCTAGAAGAGGTTCGAGATGCAAAGCCGCTATCTGAATACAAACAGGAAATACAAGAGATTATGGATCCATTCAAAGGGCTCATTACCGCCTGGAACAGAGAATTTGATAGCGCTTTTTTAATCAAAAATGGGTTTAATTTAGGCCCCGAAGTCCCATGCCCGATGAAAAACAGCGTTGACTATTTCAAAATCGAAGGCAAGTTTGGCTATAAATGGCCAAAAGCACAGGAAGCATGGGATATACTGTTTCCAGAGACTCCAAAAATAGAAGAACACCGCGGATTAGATGATTCTAAAATGGAAGCCGCGATCATTCATGAACTATTCAAGCGCGGAGAATACAGTCCCTTTTAAAAAGAAGTCATTCGAAAGTTTACTTCTTAAATCTTCCTTTAAAAGGTAAAAAGCGTCCAACACTTTTCTGATACCTCAGGTAATCTGGGTATTTCTTAGCAGAAATATCTTCCGAGAAATCAGAGCTCCCTTTGAATAACAACACAAGCAATAAGGCACCTGCAATCGACCAATTGATATAATGTCCAGTGGAAATGACTGAAAACAAATAGAAGACAATCCAAAGCCCCTGCTCAGCCATATAATTAGGGTGACGCATGAAGCCCCACAAACCCGTGTGTGTAAAACCTATTTTATAATAATCGTCTAAAGCTTCTCCTGAATTAATCTTGGCATATTTCTCTTCTTGGTATTTGAATTGCTGGTTATCTGCTATGTACTCCATCACCACAAGCCCCACAAAAACTATTGCAATCAAATAATCAAACCATCCCAAGGATTGGACTGACCCCATGCTCTTAACCGTTGGCAGCGTCATTAATAAGATTAATCCCATCTGATAGGCCGATATAAAAAAGAAATTAAAAGAGACCCATTTCCAATTTTGTTCAAAACCCGGTCGCGCTCTTAATATAGACCATCTATAGTCTTCATCACCCGACCAAATTCGCCAAGAATAACCACCACGTCTCCAAAAGTTATAAGTCAGTCTCAAGGCCCACAATGTGACAAGGCTCGCCATTAAAACCAATCTAGGTTCGTAATCACCATAGGAGGCAACAATCCAGGTATATGGAGCAGGAATAATACTCCATACTTTATCTACTTGGCTATAGTTATCTGTAAGCGTACTGACTAAAAAACACAACAATGCTGCTATACCATAAACCCACAATAATGTATACATCACTTCACTTTGCAATGGGTTTAAAGGCTCATCTAAATAAAATGTCAGAATCGGTACGGCAATTATGGTGAAGATTAATATGAGCGCTACTTTCCACATGTTGATTTCCTTATTTGTTTTTAATTTCTATGTTGGATCCTTCTGCAACCTGTAAAGAAAAATAAGCTTTATTATAGTCACAAACCGTTTTTAAATAGTCAAGTTGAGCGTTGACAAAGAATTCTTGTGCCTGAAAGATTTCGAATGGTTTTGCAATTCCTAACTTTTGCCTTTCCGTTGCTTGCCTAAGAGCCTTTGCTGATAAATCAATAGCTTCTTTGGCAATTTCCATTTGAAGTCGTCCGATGCGCAATTCTGTATGTGCATTTCGAATTTCTTCTCTGGCGACATCCTTGAAGGCATCAATTTCCATTTCTTTAACTCTTATATCCGCATCTATTTTTTTACGATCGCCTTTATAAAACAAACTACCTAAAGGTAAACTCCACCCTAAAGAAAATTGAAATATACTTGTAGGATACAATTGGTTCGGATCAGGGTTGGAAACAGGATCCATTGGAGAAACCTGGCCATTCACACGCCCAAAATAACCGCCATTTGCATTGATGTTTAAATCCGGAATAAACAGCCCTGTCGTATGAATTTTTCTTTCCCACACCATGGATTTGATATCCATTTTTAATGCCCACAATTCAGCACGACCATAAAAAGCAGTATCCGAATATTCTATGATTTCATCAAGCAGTGGAACAAGGGTGCTATCCCCGCTTATGAGAAGTACGTCATGATTAAGCCTCAATAAATGAACAAGCTTAGATGAACTCTTGGAAAGTTCCTTTCGTGTATTGAGTGCGTTTATTTCTAAATGACTTTTATTACTTCTTGTCATGAGTATATCGGACTCATAACGCAGGCCTGCTTCCTGATGAATCTTCATTTGATTAATGATCGTATCGGAATGTGTCAATAAAAAATCATAAACCTGAAGCTCCATCTGAGTTCTAAGTAAATCATAATACGCATGTACGCTTTCTAATAAAATATGATTTCTAGCGGCAATGGATTCACGGGCAATGGAAAGTATTTTATAGGCACTTACTTTTTTTTGAAATAGACCACTCGCGATATCAATGTTGGCATTGATCCCCAGGCCCAGCAACAAATTATTTCGATTCACATCTATAAAGAAATTGCCGTTTCCATTCATGGCGACCCCCATGAGTTGGTGGGTTTGTGCTCCTGCAAATACTCCAGGAAGCCACCATTCCTTGTCTTTTATGAGTTGAGCCTCTGCCCTTAAAACTTTTGCTTCATACGTTTTGATTGTCGCATTGTTGGCGCCACATTGTTGTAAAACTTCTCCAAGTGTAATCGACAAGACCTCCTGAGCGTGGACAAAATTCATTGTGAAAACAACGAATAAATAAGAGATGAATTTTGGGTAATATAACTTCTGTTTCATTTTAATTCTTCTTAATTAATTTTTTTGAAACCTGAACGGACTGACCATTCACGAGTCTTCCCTTGCCCGCAGAAACAACCAGTGTGGAGGTATCAATCTCACTATTCAAAACTTCAAAAAAAGTAGCGTCTCGCAAACCAACTTTGACGCCCATTCTTTTGGCCTTTCCCTTCTCTACAATCCAAATACAATCTTCATTCTTAAAAGTGAATTTAGTCGTTAGTGGCAGCGAGATAATTCCAGATCTACTCTTAAGCTTTATAGAGACATTGGCATACATTCCACTTATAATCTTGCTGTCCTTGTTTGGTAAATCAATTTCAATTTGCATTGTTTTGGATGCTGGGTCTAGGACCTTGGCGCTTCTCGTTACTTTTCCGAGGAAATTCGCTCCGCTTAATTCAGGGAATTCAATTTCAACCTCCGTCCCAACTTGTACCGAAAAGGCATCAGATTCGGGAACCGCCACAGTCAATCGGATAGGGTTGGTTTGTTGAATTTCAAACAGTGCTATGGGACTACTTTGCTTTAATCCACTTTGAACAAGGCTACCGATATCTACAAGTCGTTTTGTAACAAAGCCAGAAAACGGTGCCTTTATGGTAAGATAACTAATCCGGTTTTGAATCGCCTCTAGTTTCGCTTTTGACGCTATATAGTTCCCTTCAGCTTCTTCTACATCTGAGGCCATAATAAGATCTGGCGTTCTCAGATAAACACGCTGAAGTCGATCATGTGCTGATTTTGCTACATTATAATCCGACTTGAACTTGTTTTCTTCCTGAAACAATTCTGGATTTTGAATAAGCGCTAAGGTTTGGCCCTTTTGAACTTGGTCTCCAATATCAACCACAATAGAACTAACAATGCCGCTTTCCATTGCATGCACAAGAACAACCTTATTTGCATTGGCTTTCCCTATAATTTTGATATCGGCAATAAAACTTTGATACAAGGGCTGTAATACTTCTACAGTTTGAATCTTCGCTTTTTTATTTTTCGAAGTCTTTTCTTTTGCATCAGATCCACAAGAAATCAGTATCAGAGATACAAGGGTTATAATGGATAAGAAATTTAAATATTTTTTCATACTCGTTATTTATTTTTTGGCAATTAGAGAAAAGAAGACAGGTAGTAAATATAGGGTGGTAAACGTCGCCATAATGGTGCCCCCAATCACAGCAATGGCAAGAGGAACATTGGACTCTGATCCAGGTTGTGTAGAAAGAGCTGTAGGCAATAAACCTAGAACAGTTGTCGATGCTGTCATCAAAACAGGTCTAAATCGATCCTTGGCTCCATCAATAATTGCTATAGATTTTTCTACGCCCTCTATCATTAGGACATTAATCCTATCGACAAGAATATTTCCGTAAGAAACAGATATACCAATCATCATAATGATACCCATCAGTGATTGAATACTCAAATAAGTATTGGTGAGCCACATTAGAAAAGCCACACCGATAAGGCCCATAGGAAATGTTAAGAGGATAATGAACGGTTTTCTGAAGGACCTAAACAATGGTGTTATAATTAAAAAGACCAGTAGAATCGCTAAGCCCAATCCTAATCCAAGTCCCTTGAATGAGTTTTTAATCAGTGCTACTTCACCATCAAATTGGATCTCGTAACCCGCAGGTATTTCTATCCCATCTAGTAAATCTTGTACTTCATCAGAAACTCGACCAACATCCTTTCCATCAATATTGGCATAAACATTAAAGGCTCGCGTTAGATTGTGGTGATTGATTTCAACCGGATTTGCGCCATCTGATATTTTTGAGAAATCTCGAAAGGGTAAAGTTCCTTTTGTTTTTTGACTTTTCACCCCGATGTTTTCAAGAGCATAAGGTTTTGCTATCTCACTTTCGGGATAGGTAACACCAACATAATAGTGATTACCATTTCTTTCATCGATCCAAAATGCCTTATCATAAGTGACAGAGGAATTCAATGCTGAAACTACATTTTTTATAGCATCAACAGGCTCCACACCTAATTCAGAAGCCTTAACACGATCGATATCAATATTTTTTGTAGGCTGATCCAGTCGTTGAAGGATTCGCACATCACGCGTTGCCGTAATCCCCTCTAATTTAATTTTAACTTTTTCAGCTAACGCTCTTAACACATTCAAATCATTACCCTTGATTTGAACATCAATTGGGGAAGGCTTTCCTTCATTTAGCGCAGCTGTTAATATTCCACCTAGATTAAAACTCACCTCGACTCCCGGGAATTTTTCATGAAATAAGACCCGAAGCTCTTTTGCATAGGCTTCTGTTGTTTTTTGATGGCCTTCCTTAAGCTGAACGCCAATAAAAGCATCTTGTGTACCAGAATTTGGCGTGTAGGCTGCAGGTAAATCATAAAAAACACCAATATTTCCGACCAATTGCTCTAAGTCTTGACCTGTAACCTCACGAATTTCTTCCTCCATTTTGGCCACAGTTTCATTCGTAGCTTGCAGTGTGGTTCCGGACTCCATGCGCACTTGTATTTCCATCTGTCCTACGTCCGTTGGAGGAAAAAGCTCGTAGCCTGCGTTTTTAAAAAACGCAAAGGATAAAAACAGAAAAAACAGCCCTGTAAGTAGAACGATGATTCGAAATCGCAAAATATATATCAAGCTCTTCGCATAACCGAGTTTTAAATATTCAATAAACCGCTGAAAAAAGCTAAGTGGATTTGATTTATTAGTAGTCGGTAAATAATTTTTGAAAAAATAGGCCGCACAAATCGGAATCAACGTAAGAGCGAAAAGATAAGAACCTACCATAGCGCCAGCAACAGTCAAAGCCAAAGGAGAGAATAAAAACTTGACGATTCCCGTTAAAAATAGCACAGGAAAAAAGACAACGATAATAACCAATGTAGACGCCAAAACAGGTTTTGCAACCTCAATTGCTGCATCTTTTGCTGCCTCAAATGAGCTTTTTCCCATTTTTAAGTGTCTGTCAATATTTTCAATAACTACAATAGAGTTATCGACGAGTAAGCCTAGAACAAGAGCCATTCCACCTAGGGTAATGCTATTTATACCTTGTCCCGTAAGGTATAATACTATAAAAGAAAACAACAAAGACAAGGGCAAACTCAATGCCACTACAAAAGCAGAACGAAAATTCCCTAAAAAAAGAATCAATACAAGAACGACCAAAACGAGTCCGCCAACCCCTGCTTTCTGAAGTCCGTTTATTGAATTCCGAACATAAGAAGATTGATCAAAAATCACATTGAGATTTACATCTTCAGGCATTCTTGCCTTCAATCCTGGAAGCGCATTTTTAACGGCTTCAACTGAAGCAATCGTATTTGCTCCGGGTCTTTTGAAAATAGGTAAATAGACTTGCTCTTTGCCATCTACTCTGGCAATATTTGTCTGAATCGCACTAGCATCCTTTGTTTGACCGATATCCTTAATATAAACAGGCTTATCATTTTTAAAAGCAATGAGAATATCATCAAAATCTTTAATGTCGACAATCATTCCTTTTGCATCTACCCCATAATTAATATCGCCAATCTTTGCTACACCCGAAGGAATCATGGTCGTATTCTTTTGAATCGCATCTGAAACCTCAGTTTGAGAGATCCCATATGCTTCCATTTTTTCTGGATCTACATAAACATAGATTCGACGAAGGGATCCTCCATAAGCCGCAGGAGCGACAATACCCGGCACACCACTCAACATCTGACGTAAATTAAGATAAGCTACATCATAAAGCTCTTTTCCGCTTTTAACATCACTACTAACCGTAAGAAGCATTAGTGGTTTTGACGATGTTGGATCGAAAGGTTGAATCATCGGAGGCAGCGTCCCTGGAGGCTGGTAATACATATCACTAACCGCATATGAGGAAGTGTTTGCCATTGCCTCAGCAGGGTCTACATCTTCGCCATAAAAATTAGTAACAATACTAACTCCCATTAAACTTTTTGACAGCTGTTTTTCGATACCAGGGGATTGACCTGTCCAACGCTCCATGCGACTTGTGATATCTTTCTCTACAACTTTTGCCGGCATCCCGGGATACAACGTGATCACCTGCATTGCTGATTTTTTAAACTGAGGTAAAATATCTACCGCCATTCTTGGAATCAAAACAAAGGCCAGAATAGCCACTATAATCGAGAAAACCAATACTATATAGGGATTCTTAAAGGCACTTTTTATCATACGATCTATAAATTATATGCTCATTTTAAAAAGATTTATTCTTACTAAAATGGAGAGAAATAAAATTGATTTTAAAGATAACAATTCAAGTTTACAAAGACTATGCGCTAACAAATACTTGAGTAGTTTCCTACGTAAATAAAATGCCTCAAAATTTCTTGGTTTTAAAAGCAACATTATAAGCAGTTAATTCGTTTAGAGGGTGTGGTTTTTAAAAAGAAAAGTAATAATAGTGTAAGATTGACATTTATCTCCAAATTCATTTTGGTGTTTTCTATGCTTTTCGGAGGGTTTTCATACCATTCTCAGGTCGTCAGCCCATTTGACATTCGTTTCCAGGCAAATCAGAAAGGAGGGATCAAAATGATTTCAAATGTTGCCATTACTTGCGATAATTCAAATGGAAATTGTGCTGTATTTCAGAACCAATTGCCGCCGAATGGCAATCACAATCAAGATGGCGGCATCACTATGGATTATGTCGATATAGATAGTGATGGATCAACATTTATGTCTTCAAGTGATAGCCTATCTCTTCCCCCTTGCAGTGAGGTTAGTTGGGCAGGGCTTTATTGGAGTGCACGAGTTCAAGAAAACACGGTAGAGTATGTCACTAGAGAACAAGTAAAGATCAAGCTCAATAACTTTTTTTACCAATCCATTATATCAGATGAGACTATTGATGTACAAAACATTCCTAGCAACCCTAGTTTTGGTATGCCTAGTTACTTTTGTTTTAAAGACATCACAAGTCTTGTCCAGGCCTCAGGTGGTAATGGTAGATTTACAGTCGCAAATGTATCATCTAGAACCGGTTCAAACAATTTATTTGGAGCATGGACCATTGTGGTGGTCTACAAAAATGAGCTGGAGTCCTTAAGAAACCTCACTGTTTTTGACGGGATGGGTTATGTCGCTGGTCAAAACAACTTAGATATTCCTATTTCGGGGTTTATAACCCCACAAACAGGCCCCGTTAGTTTTGAACTTGGGGCAACTGCTTATGAGGGTGACCGCAGTATACAAGGAGACCGTTTTCAATTCAATGGATCTGGTGGGTTTTTAGATGTACCTGACCCGCTAAGAACACCATCTGATTTTTTCAATAGTACCATTACATACGGAGGAGCTTTAACACCCTACCGAAATCCTGATTTCAATAATTTACTTGGTTTTGATAATGGTATTTTTATTCCTGATAATTCCGCATTTACGTATATTGGTAATGGCGCCACATCAGCAACAATACGTGTTGTAACTACCCAAGATGCTATATTACCACGAATCATCACTTCTGCTATTGATGTTTACCAACCTGATTTGCGCGCAAGTGTTAGTATAAATGACTTAAATGGACCTCCAGCACAACCAGGGGATATTTTAGAATATACAGTTGTCGGTAAAAACATTGGTTCTGATGTTTCTTTGGACACCTATATGGAAACCTCATTAGATATCAGAACCGTTTATGTTCCAAATTCAATTGAATACCTAAATGGACCTTTTACAGGTGCCAAAACTGACGCAGCAGGTGATGATCAGGCGGAATATGACCCTGCGGATCGGATTGTTAGAACTCGGGTAAGTACCGGCGCAGATGCCCTCAATGGAGGCGCCATGGTGAATTCGCCTTTAGGCACAGATAGTGCTGCAATCAAGTTTCAGGTTGAGGTCATTGATGATTGTATCCTTCTGCTTTGTGACACTACATTGGAAAACTTATCATTCATTTATGGAGATGGTGAAATTGGAGGGTACCCTTATGATAATGCAGGAGCTTCTGCATTTTTTGACGCCAATGGCTGTCCAACGGCTACGGATAATATTATAACCATTAACGCACCGAATTGTACTGAAATAGAAATATCTTCCAATAGCCCCTATTGCGAGGGTGATTCAATTCAATTAATAGTACCTATATCTGAATATGCACTTTATTCATGGGAAGGGCCGAATGGCTTCACCTCTACCGAGCCAAATCCAATAATTAATAATATCACAGATGCAAATGCAGGTATCTATACCTTAAGTGTCGCTTTAATCGATAGCTCATGTATTTATGATAACATTACCGATACTATACAAGTGCTTGACGCACCCGGAAGTATAGTTGATTCGATTGTGAACATTACTTGTAATGGATTTAATGATGGTTTAATCGCTATTAGCCCACAAGGAATAAGCCCTTTTAGTTTATCATGGAGTATCAACTCAAATGACACCCTTATTTCGTCATTAAGCCCGGGTGACTACAGTTTAGAATTGACGGATTCAAATGGCTGTGTCGATACTTTCACATATAATGTTTTGGAACCTACCGAGCTCGTTTCAAGCACCCTTGTCCTTACAGACTTTAATGGCTTTAATGTAAGTTGCTTTGCAGATAGTAATGGTGTTGCAGAAGTTTCTTACAGTGGAGGGACAAGTCCCTATGAGGTTTTTTGGTCCAATGGGGACAGTACGGATATTACGGATTCATTATTTGCAGGTGCTTATAATGTTTTGGTGACCGATACCAATAACTGTGAGGTAAATGCTTCGGTTACTTTGATAGAACCGACTCCGATTGTTTTGGGGACTTCTTTTGTCGCTGTATCTTGTTTTGGTGGTGATGATGGATCCATTGATCTAAGCGTTATAGGTGGTGTCCCAGGATATAGCTTTATTTGGTCCAATGGGGATACGCTTCAAGATACTGATACCTTAATTACTGGAGAATACAATGTGCTGGTTACAGACTTAAATGGCTGTACTGACACACTTACAGAAACGATCACCGAACCAACGGCTCCTTTAAGTATTTCAGAGGTTCATATTAATGTGGATTGCTTCGGCAATACGACAGGAAGTATCGATATTACAGTCGCTGGGGGCACAGCACCTTATACCTATCTATGGAATACGAGTGCAACAACAGAAGACCTTACGGACCTTCCTTTTGGAAGCTACACACTCACGGTAACAGACTCGCTGAATTGCACAGAGGTAATGCTCGTAGAGATCACCCAACCTGTAGCACCTTTAGAGGTGACACTTTTAGTAACTGATGTTTCTTGTTTTGGAGATTCTACAGGAGCTATAGATGCTGCGGTAACAGGAGGGACATTTCCTTACACTTATCTATGGAGTACAACAGATACCACTGAAGACCTTTCAG
>MEHZ011501954.1_pt1 | contig 33455 bp, 31 predicted proteins | sample 897221 | NCBI WGS metagenome assembly MEHZ01 (sample SAMN05514161, study PRJNA337945) | marine metagenome | isolation source: marine surface water | place: Arctic Ocean | collected 2007-12-13 | reverse complement strand
ATATAGTAACCAAAATTATTGGTGTATTTAACCTTCAGGCTCTTGATGCCGGTGCGTTTTTGTTCGCCGGATTCTAAATTCGAGAGCCACGTCTTGTTGTCCCGAGTCAACGATCTGATGCGATCCAACTCCGCATCAAATGCTTCTCGGATGGCACCGCCGTCCGAAATGTCGGCTGGCATTTCATCGGAAAGGGCGCGGGTGAGAAGTTCACGCAATTCGGGCAGTTCATCGACGCGGGCCGGATAGGAGGAGGCCAGGGTGTTCCCGAAATTATTCAGCAGCCGATGCACGGTGGGAAGTTGAGCGAGCGTGTCGCGCACTCCGCCAAGTTCGCGGGGGTTACGCAGGCGGTTTTGAAGTCGTCCTAAGATGCGGGGAATGTCGCGCACTTGTTTCAGCGTCTCTCGGATTTCGCCAAGTAACATCGGTTCGGCGAGAAGTTCACCGACCGTGGTGGATCGGCGGCGGATCTCCGGTAGATCGAGTTCAGGTGCACTCAACCAGCGTTCAATTAATCGTGCGCCTGCGGCGGTGCTGGAACGATTGATGGCGGCAAGCAGTGATCCCGTCCGGGTGCCACGACTCGACGTGAAAATCTCCAAGTTCCGCAACGTGGCCGGATCGATGAGCAGGGTGCGTGAACTGCGGTATTCCCGCAGCGCACGAAGATTCTCTGGTTTCGCGCAAAGATTTTCGGTCGCGTAGTAGACCAAAGCTCCCGCCGGACCTAAGCCGTAATGCTTTTCATCAATCCCAAATCCCTCGAGATTCAAGACGCCCAAAGTGTCGATCACGGTGCGTGCTCCGGATCCGGTTTCGAAATGGTAACCCGGCAACTCAGTGATCAGGCGATCCGCACAAAAATCCCTCAAGGCATGAGCGGCGGTGTCATCATGGGGAGCATCACGCCAAGTATCTACATCTCCTTCGATTAGAAGCAGCTCAGCCGGCTCGAGGGCGGTGAGCACGGGCAGCAAATTGTCCACGTGGACATCGGTTGCTAGTTGGAATTCGCCAGTGGAAAGATCTAGCCACGCCGCGTGGAGTCCCTGTTTGTCGTGGTAGAGAGCGCAAAGGTAGTGATTGCGTGATTCATCGAGCTGATTTGCCGCCAAGGTCGTGCCGGGCGAAAGGATTCGGGTGACCTCGCGACGAACCAGTTTTCCGGGTTTGGCAGCTTCGGCCTGATCACAATAGGCGACTTTTCTCCCGGCAGCGAGGAGTCGTGGAACGTAGGTCTCAGCCGCATGATGGGGAATGCCCGCCATGGGGTAGTCCTGCCGTTTGGTCAGAGTGAGACCGCAAATTTTGGAGGCATCCTCAGCATCCTCGTAGAACATCTCATAGAAATCCCCGAGCCGGAAGAGTAGGATGGTGCCTTTGGGGAGCCCACGCTTCACCTCGAAGTATTGCTGCATCATCGGAGTGAGCTTTTTCGGGGCGGGCATGGTTTACTGTAGCAAGGAGGTGGGAGTGAAGCGCGAGTAGATGATCCAGATGATCAGAAGCCCGTGCGCCAAGGAATATCATCAATTCTGAACGGTAATTTCTACTCGCTACCCGGTATTCGCTACTCACTACTGCGGCCCGTGCTGGAACTGTATTCGAGAGACCTGGGTGGCGCCGGTAAACCGCCTCTAATCGTGCTTCATGGCATGCTGGGCTCCTCGCGCAACTGGCTAAGTGCGGGCGCGGAATTGGCGCAACATTGGCACGTGCAAGCGTTGGATCTGCGCAACCACGGCCGTTCCCCGCATGCTGAGAGCATGACCTATGAAGATCTGGTCGACGACGTGTTGGATTGGATGGACCTCCGTGGACTGACCAAAGCCGATCTGATGGGACACAGTATGGGCGGCAAAGTCGCGATGTTGATCGCGTGTCGGCACCCCAACCGGGTCAATCGACTGATGGTGATCGATATCGCCCCAAAGTCTTACAAATCGGCCGGGAGTAGGGCGGAGTTTGCGGCCATGCACGAAATCAACCTGGCTGAGCTCAAATCGAGGACTGAAGCCGAATTAAAAATGGAAACTCGGGTGCTGGACTGGGGCATGCGCAAATTCCTCACCACTAATTTGGAACGGAACAACTCAGGTGGTTGGCGCTGGGCAATCAACCTCGATGCGATCACGACGGCGTTACCCGAGCTGGAAGAGAATCACTTGCTCGAGAGCGATTCCAGCCGGAAGCCGGCTCTATTTGTTCTGGGTGGTCGTTCACGTTACGTGGCAGAGGAGGACCACGCTAAAATCCGAGCTCATTTCCCTTCAGTGAGTATCGAGGTAATCCCTGAATCTGGACATAATCCGCACATGCAAAACCGCGAAGCGTTTACCGCCGCGGTTGCGACATGGGCGGCAAGCGTCGCTTAGGCGGAGTCGGCTAGATTTGCGATACTGGCGGTGACGCCGTCTCGGCTCTTTTGGGCGTTAGTCATCCATTTCCGTTTCATCCAACGGCGCATGAACAAGGATCCCCGTATCGTGGCATCGACCATGATGGCGCACCATATCCCCGGCAATCCCCACCCCAATGTGATGCCGAACAGCCAGGAAAGCGGAACCCAAACGCCCCACATGGCGACAAGACCAAGCTTTAACGGATACACCACGTCACCGGTCGCGCGTAGACTGCAAACCATGACCATACAGACCAATCGGGCTGGTTCGATGAGCAGCGAGATACGAAGTAGAATCGTGCCGGTGGCAATAATCGCAGTATCGTCGGTGAACCACTCCAATACGTTCGGCCCGAAAATTGCCATGGGGATCAGAGCGGCAACGACGATCGGCAGCCCAACTTTCAGCGTGCGAATGAGCGTATTGTAAGCCTCGTCAAATCGACCCGCACCAATGTGGTGGCCCACGAGAATTTCGTTAGCGAGGGCGAACGAAAAACTGAAGGTGAACACAAAATGCACAATCTGCATTGTGTAGGATTGGGTCGCTAATTCCGTCGCGCCCATGCGGGCGACGAATGACGTGGTCGTCATGTAGGCGATCCACCAACACAGGTGTTCACCAGCCGAGGGCAGGCCAATACGCAAAATCCGTTTTAAGCGTTCTACCGGAACCCGGAATAGATCGGCAAACCGAAGGCGGATTCCGGTCCGGCGATACAATAGATAGATCATGATGGCAGCCGCGACCACCCGACTGAACACGGTCGCTAGCGCCACACCGGTGATGCCCATTTTAGGCGCACCAAATAAGCCAAAAAGCAGCACGGCATTCCCAACGGCGTTGATGATATTTTGAATCAACGTCACCCACATGGCGTCTGTGGCGTGACCGTGGGCCCTGAGCACCGCGCCAATCGAAACATTGTGCGCCTCCAACCAAAGGGTCGCTCCCAGAATGAATAAATAAGGTTGGGCGTAGACGAACAACTCCGCCGGAACCTGCATGAGGCGAAGGAGCGGAGACACGTTTAGCGCCATCACGATACTCAACAATACGCCAAGCCAGAGGTTGACTGAGATAGCCGCTACGGCGGTTTCGCGTGCGCCCGTTTTGTCGCCACCGCCGAGGCTGTGGGTCACGACCACGCTACTCCCGATTCCGACAAAACTAAACACCATGATGGCGACCATCACGAATTGGTGAGCCACCCCGAGGCCGGCCACCGCGCCATCGGAAATGGTGCTCACCATCAATACATCGATCGTGCTCGTTAGCACGTGCATCGCATTCTCGATAAAAATCGGCAGCGCGAGCGCGAAGAGCGTAGGACGAACAGCAGTCGACATGCGGTCTTACTTACGGGCGGCCCACAGGCGAAGCGAGGCGAGGAGGAAACTTTCCAACGCCGCTTGGGCATTCAAATTCACGCGCAGCAATCCAACCGATTTCTCCAGTTTATCAACCGCCTGTGTGAAGGCTCGACGGAACGACTCATCGCCGGTGCTGATCTGATCGAGCGCGAAGTCACGGGTCGCGTGTTCGATGCCAGCAAAGAGTTTTAACCGCAGGCCGTTTGCTAGACCCGTTTCGATGGCGACGCGTTCGTCGTCACCGATGTCGGGCGGTAAGGATTTCTTTTGAGCCTTCCACGCTTCACCAGTAGCGGCATTAAGAATCACCCCGAAACGGGCGGTCAAGCCATACGCGGTGAAGACGGCATCAGCTACGGCGGCCCGATCGCTGATGCCGGCAGAGAGCCGTTCGAGCCAGGCTTGGTAATCGGAGATCCATGCCTTCCAGCCATCGGGTAGATATCCAACCTCCGCCGAGGGGAATCGGAAATTCAGACAGCGGCTACGGATGGTCGGCAGTAGGGCGTAAGGACGGGTCGTTAAAACCAGCAGCGTGGTATTGGCTGGTGGCTCCTCGAGCGTCTTGAGGAAGATATTGGCCGTGGTGGTATTCATGCGATCCGCCTCGTGCACGAGACCGACCTTGTGATCACCGATTGATGCAGAAACCGCTATCTTCCGGATAAACTCACGCATCGTGCCGGTATCATCGGCTGACTTCCCGGCTTTGATTTGGCGCATCTTACCAGTCGGGCGCAGCGAGAAAACATCGGGATGAGTGTCGGGATGAAATCGTGTCGGTGCCGTTGAGGTTGCGGGGTAGAGCAGTTGATCCGCGATCACCTGGGCGACGGCGCCGAGGGTTTCGTATTCATTACCCGTAATGAGCAGGGAATGCGACAATCGTTGCCGATCAATGGCACGCTCGATTACGGCGACTGCGGGGGTGCCTTGCAGAGATTCGGGCCAAGTCGGCGTGGGCGCAGGCATAGATTAGAAGTCAGTCGATGGTGATCAGGCGATCGCCTTTTTCACCACTTTCCACGTCTGCCGTTCGATCTCTGCTTCGGTCTGAGTGCCGTCGATCACGATCATGCGCTCTGGCATGCTTTGGGCTAAGAGGAGGTATCCTTGGCGGATTTTCTTATAAAATTCGATGTTCTCACGTTCCATGCGGTCCGGCACGTCGGACGCCCGTTGGCGGATGCGTCGTTTGGATATCGTGGGAGGCACATCGTAGACAATCGTCAGCGAAGGCATGACATTACCAATGGCGAATCGGTTGACCATACTTACGAGATCAGCCGCGAGGTTCCGGCCTATCCCTTGATAAACGGTGGAAGAATCCAAGAAACGGTCGCTGAGCACCACGAAACCATCCATCATGGCCGGAGCGATGGTTTCACGCACAAGTTGGGCGCGGGCGGCGGCGAAGAGCAGCAACTCGGTTTCAGCGCACATCTCGTCGCCGTCGGAGTTGTGCACGATGATGTCGCGCACTTGCTCGCCGATCTCGGTGCCGCCGGGCTCACGGACACTCAGAACTTTGTGGCTTTGCTTGGCCAAGCGTTTGGCCAGACGGGCAATCTGGGTTGATTTACCGCTGCCTTCGGCGCCTTCGAAGGAGATGAGGATGCCCTGTGGGTCTTCGGTGAGTGGCATAAACGTAGGGTGGGGCTATTCTGGCCAGTTGGCGAGGAAGGTTTCGAGGTCAGCGAAGGTCGGGCTTTCAGCCGTGCGCACGTAGTGGCCACTGGTGGTGCAGCCCAGTGCGAGACAGGATGTGGCACTCAGGCCGAGCATTTGGCCAAGCGAATAACCCGCATTGAAGTGGTCACCGGCACCGGTGGTGATGACGGGTTTGGAAACGTAAGGGCCAGGGATCCAGTAGGTGCCCTCGGCCGTAGCACAGGCGGCGGACTCCTTCGGATGCACCACAACGGTGGAATAGCCGAATTTAGTGCGGATGTCGGCGGCGATTTGTTGCAGCTCGGACTTGCTCTCACCCAGAGGATGGAAATCAAGGGCAAGGTGGACCTGTTGCGCTTCCTTTAGATTCAGCCCGAGGGTGACGTGCCCGAATTGGCCAAAGGTTGCGATGACCTCGAGCACCTCCAGGAGATCTTGGCGTGATCTTTTTTGGGGATCGGCCAAGTCGAAGAAAAAGAATCGATCTTTGGCCGGCAAGCGGGGGAGGGCATCCGATACGAGCCGACGGAATATTTCCGTCATATTCGGAATCATGGTCCAATTCACCAGCGAGATGAGATCGGCTGCCCCTAAAAGCTCATCGATACCGTCGGCGCCGAGTTTGGCTTCGAGCGCATCGTAGGTGACATCATCGAGGCAGCGCATTTGCCCGAGCATCAATTTGCCGTCGTCGAACTCCACGGCAGTTGTGATTGCCGGATCAGTGATCGAGACGACGTGGGCCTTTTTCGCGAATTCCTGAAATACAGGATGAATGGCCGACTGTCCCAGCGCTCCAATGTAGCTCATATAGACGCCATGGGACATGAGGGCATTGGCCATGATGGGGCCGTTGCCCCCCAGCTTATCCATCCGAGGGTAAAACTCGATATTGGCGCTCTTGCCCGCGGCCTGCAGGATGCGCTCACCAAATTCGGTGATGTTGCTGATCGGATCGAAGTCCTCCCCTTGACCGCGGCGCAAGGCAACCGGTGTCACGATAGTATCGACGAACCCGTCGAGACCGACGACCGCTCGTTTGGCCGCGAGGCTAGGCGCGGCTTGGCGAAGTTCTGAAAGAGCTTGAGTAGAAAATTCCATGAGAGTTGAAGCGATGTTTGGCGGGATTGACCGAACGGAACCCGACCGATCGCTGCAATCTGAAAGCGGATAAACGTAAACGTGGTATTTTCCATTGATGCGATCCGACGAAAGGCTCACTAAATGAGACCCGCACCGTAATCGTGATCACCCCAATATTCGCTCTCACCAGTCTCTTCGAATCGTTCCTCGCCTCCACCTTTGTGGGACAGGCGATAACGGTCGGCCTTGTTATCTTCAGTTTCATCGCCTGGTCGATCATGATCGATAAGCATATGGAGCTAAAACGGCTTCGCGGGTTCAATCAGGGATTTGAACAGAAGCTCCGCAGTGAGCGCACCCTACTGGACTTGCCGGATGCGTATCGCGAACGTCGAACCATCCCGTATGGCGATATGTTCGCGGATGCCTTAGACGCTTACTGGCGAGCGGCTTCAATCGGCCGTGAAAAGGGCGTGGATACATCACGATTCCGTCTCGAGCATGCTGAAAATGCGCTGCAACGGGCATTGGGACGCCAAGTGCTGCGTTATGAATCCAATATGGTATTCCTCGCGACCATCGTCGCGGGGGCTCCGTTCATGGGTCTGCTCGGCACGGTTTGGGGCGTGATGGATGCGTTTAGTGCCGTTTCGGTGCAGCAGACCGCCAGCATCCAGACACTGGCGCCGGGTGTTTCAGCCGCGCTCTTAACGACGGTCGCGGGTCTGGTGGTGGCGATTCCATCGGTGTTTGGTTACAATTACCTGTTCGCCTGCACCAAGCGCTTGATCACGGAGATCGAGAATTTTGCGAGTTCCTTGGCTGATCGTATTGAGCTTGAATCCACCTCTGGTGGAGACCGCTAGTCATGGCTCGCAACTTTCGACGTGAACGTAAGTCCGCTCCGATTTCGGAGCTCAACGTGACCAATCTGATCGATTTGGGTTTCACGTTGATGATCATTTTCATGATCACGACCCCGCTGATCAATCAGGAACAGACCATTCCGATTGATCTGCCCTCCCAGTCGCAGAGCTCTCAAGATCAGCCGGATCCCGATACCCAGTTCGAGACCATCACGATCCAGAAGGACGGGACGGTCAACTTATCGGGGGAGATGGTGCCGCTTGATTCGTTGCCCGATACGCTCGCTCCGTTTGCGGCCCAGTCCAAACCGCCCGTCTTTCGTATTCGCATGGATAAGGACTCAACGGCTCAGCAATTCATCACGGTGATGGACGCGCTTAAGACCCAGCGTTTAACCAAAATCACCTTCGATACCCAAGCTTCCACCCAATAAAATCGATTCTCACGCGTATTTGATTCAATGAGTGCAGTCGCTTCCAATATTATGCCCCGTGGGTTTGGCCTTTCGGCTCTACTCCATCTGGTGGCGCTGGGCGCAATTCTCTTGCTGGCGTGGTGGTCTCAGCGGGTGGACGACACGCCTGACGTAATCTTCGAGGTCGTCGCAGGCCCCGGCGATAATTACGCCGCAACCGAAGCGCCAACCATTGCCCGTGAGGTTCCACCGAGCGTTAATGTGGATCTGCCGGAACCGTTGCCTAAATACGTTCCACCCAAACCTAAACCATTACCCCCTCCGCCGAAACCGATTGAGCGCGTGGCCCCTAGACCGGCCCCACCGAAAATCGAACCTGCGCCGGAGACGCCAGCGCTTAAAATCGAACCCGCGCCGACGAAAGTTTCCTTCAAGGATTTCATCAACAAAAACGGTGCGCCAACAACTCCCACTAGGAAGGCGCCTAAACCTATCAGGGCGAAGACGATCAATATCGATCAAATTATGGCGGACACCGTCCTGATTACCGAGGGAGCGGGAGGCACGGCAATGACAGCCAATGAAGTATCCTTGTCGAAACGTTACGTAGCGATGATTGTGCAACGGATCCGCGACGCGCTAGAGCGAGCCGGCATCTCGGATGTTCGAGATGCGGGGGTGCGATTCAGCGTGAGCGTGAGAGGGAAAATTTCTGATGCTCGCATTACGCGCGCATCAGGTAGCTCTGAATTCGATCGCGCAGTTTTGGCAGCATTTCAGAATATTCCGGCCGTGGGTTCGCCTCCCACCAAGCGGGCGGAAATATTCCAGACCGTGATTCGACTGACGGAAGGGTAGTTGAGTGTAAAAAAGGGAAGAGGTGACGTTAGGTCCTCCGTCGCTCCGCGAGCTATGGCGGGCAGCCTTCGCAATCTTCAGCTGGCCGCGCCAGCCGAAGCTTTAGTCGTCCCGACGAGACGACCACGCTTGGCGCGGCGAAGGCTGGTGGACCCTAGCGGGGTCGAACCGCTGACCTCCTCAATGCCATTGAGGCGCTCTGCCAACTGAGCTAAGGGCCCTAAAGAGAGGCGAGATTTCCCGTTGAAGGGGCGAACGCAAGGAGTTTTTTCATCCTTCGCAATTCCGAGAACAATAACTCCGTTTGCATCAGGCACGAACCTTGCTCTAATTTTGGCCTACATGTCCGCAACTGTCGCCCAGAACGCCACCATCCTGATCATCGATGACGATGACGAAATCCGTTATTCGCTGAGTCGGGTATTGTCCTTCGGTAATTTTGTGATCACCGAAGCAGCGAGTGGCGAAGAAGGAGTCGCAGCGGTTAAAAAAGGACCTGCGCCTGATTTGATTTTTCTGGATATTCGCATGGGCGGAATGAGCGGAATCGAGGCACTGCAGCACATTCGCAGCGTGAATCCGAAGCAGCTGGTGGTGCTCATGACCGCATTTGGCACGGCCCAGACCGCCATCGAGGCGATGAAATTTGGCGCGTTCGATTACATCATGAAGCCATTCGAACCGGCTAAGGTCATTTCGCTGGTGGAGAAGGCGCTCGAGGCCATTGCCGAAATGGACGCGGTCGGTGATTACAAACCGACCATCAACAGCGAGGACTACAAAGAGGGCATCGTTGGCTCGTCGGCCGCGATGCAGGAAGTTTTCAAAATCATCGGTCAGGTCACGGCGAGCGATGTCACGGTCATGATCACGGGGGAGAGCGGCACGGGTAAAGAACTCGTCGCCCGATCAATCTGCCAGCATAGCCATCGCGCGGGTAAACCTTTTATTGCAGTCAATTGTGCGGCCATTCCGGACAACTTGATTGAGAGTGAGCTCTTTGGTCACGAGAAGGGATCATTTACCGGCGCGACGGGCCAACGCATCGGCAAATTCGAGCTCTGCGATGGAGGCACCATTTTCCTCGATGAAATTGGCGACATGGCGCTCGCGACGCAGACTAAAATACTGCGTGTGCTCCAACAGGGAGATATCCAACGCGTAGGAGGCACGGGGACGATTAAAGTGGATGTCCGCATTATCGCAGCGACCAATAAGAACCTCGAGGAAATGGTCCCAGCGAAGGAGTTCCGCGAAGATCTTTATTACCGATTAAACGTGGTGCGGATCAAAATGCCGCCGCTGAGGGATCGGGTGGACGACATTCCGCAAATTGTGGATTTCTGCCTGCAGAATCTGGTGAAGCAGCGAAAAACACGGGTCTCCAAAGTTTCTCGTGAGGCAATCGAGGTGCTCACTGGCCATAATTGGCCAGGGAATGTGCGCGAACTTGAGAACGTGGTGTATCGCAGCGCTGTTATCGCTCAGGGGGATACGATTCTACCCAAGGATCTACCGCCCGAAATTCAAGTGGCGATCCCCCCGGGACTTGCCCCGGTCACGACCGATGCCCCGTTCGAATCTAGCGAAACCGCGGCGGCGGGGTTATCTCGAAGTGCTGATGTTCCAGTTTCGGAAGAGAACCAACTTTCGGTGGAAGAGGCCTTAGACTTCTTGCACGATGCGCTCTCGGTTGAGGAGCAACCGATCCTAAATCGAATTGAAGAAGAAATGGTAAAACGTGCCTTAACTGCGGCTTCAGGAAACCAAGTTCGAGCGGCAGAACGTCTGGGCATGACCCGCACGACGTTGCGCAAGCGGATCGAAACCTACGGGCTCAAGCCGTAGGAGGGCACAGTCAGGTGTTCTTTTTGCCGGGGCTACGGCGGAGAAGATAACCCGACCCTCGTGGGATTCTATTTTCCACTACACCGACCGGTCCCGCAGGCGCGGGAGAGCCCGGCTACAACCATCCGACTGTCCACATCCGAATTTAGCCGGGGTCGCTGACCCCGGGTTTCAGCTCGATGACATATTTTCAAGCGCCGAAAGCATTCTACACCATCTGCTGTCGGGCATAAAGCCCGACCCACCCAGCAAGCCGCATCTGAATGTGGGTCGGGCTTTATGCCCGACATAGCTCGCAGCCCCTAAGCTGGTTTCCGAATCATTTGTCGTCGAAACCTCGAGGCCGGCTTTCATGCCACGCCCAGGCGGAGGCGACAATCGGATCGATCGTGGGGTGTTTGATGTCCCAACCGAGCTCCTGTTTTGCTTTGGTCGAGTCCGCGTAAAGTTCGGGTGGATCCCCGGCGCGACGTTCGGCCATTTGGTAGGGGACCTTTTTACCTGAAACTTTTTCCACGGCATTGATGACATCCAAAACCGAAGTTGGGGTCCCGGTGCCAAGATTGTAGAATAGGCCGGTGCCAGGGGCTTCGAGTTGATCGAACACTGCAATGTGAGCCCGACTAAGGTCATCCACATGGACGTAATCGCGCAGACACGTGCCATCGGGAGTTGGATAATCGCTACCGAAGACCTTGAGGGCTGGACGGCGGCCGAGGGCGGCGTCGATCGCCAGGGGGATTAAATGGGACTCGGGATCATGGGCCTCGCCGATGGTGCCATCTTCCGCTGCTCCAGCGGCATTAAAATAGCGGAAGGCTGCGAAGCTGAGACCGTGGGCATGGGCCAGTGACTTGAGGACATTCTCGATATCGAGCTTGGTCTGGCCGTAAGGGTTGATGGGGGCCTGAGGCAGATCCTCCGTGATCGGCATGCTCTGGGGGATGCCAAATGTCGCGCAGGTCGACGAAAACACGAATTTCGTAACGCCCTCGGAGAGCATCGTTTCCAGCAGACGCAGGGTAGCCACGACATTATTGAAATAATATTTCAGGGGATCCGTGACCGATTCGCCCACGTAAGCAAAGGCCGCGAAGTGCATCACCAGTTCGATTTTCTCGTCGATGAGAATCTGGCCAACCAAATCGCTGTCGCCTAAATCACCTTCATAGAACGAGATACCTTTATCGAGCGCGGCACGGTGGCCGAATATCATGTTATCGAGCACCACCGGCCGATGATTGGCCGCGACCAATTGGCGCACGCAATGACTTCCGATATAACCAGCTCCACCTACAACAAGGACGTTCATATCGAGGCTTGTATTGCCATGAGGCCAACTATGGCTAGCCGTTTTTGTTCCGACATGTCATATCAGCCCTCACGAATCGTTATCACTGGTATTGGTCTTACCTCGCCCAACGGGAATACGTTGGCGGAATTTCGCCAAAACCTGCTCAACGGAGTATCTGGCGTGCAACCATTCGAAGTGCGTTACATGGGCCAGTCCCTCGCCGGTATCTGCGACTTTGATCCGCTGAAGTATCAAAAACGCAAAGAAGTGCGCGTAGGCACGAGAGCCGCATCCATTTCTATTTATTGTGCCAATGAGGCGATTACTGATAGTGGAGTGGACTTTGATGCCATGGCCAAGGATCGCGTAGGGATCTATGTCGGCACCACCGAACACGGGAATGTCGAAACGGAGAACGAAATCTACGCCATTTCAAAATTCGACTACGATACCAAGTATTGGTCGCACTACCACAATCCCCGCACGGTTGCCAATAATCCGGCTGGGGAAGTCTCCCTCAATCTCGGTATCACCGGCCCGGCCTACGCCATTGGCGCCGCCTGTGCGGCCGGTAACTTAGGACTGATCCACGCCGCTCAGATGCTACGGCTCGGGGAAGTTGATTTTGCGATTTGCGGCGGCGTAAGCGAAAGTATCCGCACCTTTGGTATCTATGCGGGCTTCAAATCTCAGGGAGCCTTAGCAACCCATGAGGATCCGACTAAAGCATCCCGACCTTTTGATCGAGACCGCAATGGTATCGTTATTGCCGAGGGTGGGGCGCTTTACACGTTGGAACGCTTGGAAGACGCCCAAAAGCGGGGCGCTAGGATTTACGGCGAAATCGCCGGTTACCGGGTCAACAGCGATGCCAGTGATTATGTGCTACCCAATCCCACCCGACAGGCCGAGTGCGTGCGCCAAGCGTTGAAGTCAGCCGGCATGGAGCCGTCCGACATCCACATCGTTAATGCCCATGCCACCGCCACTCCTCAAGGTGATATCCAGGAGTGTGGCGCTTTGCGCGAGGTGTTCGGCGAAGGGTGCCCTGATACTCACATCAACAATACTAAGAGCTTCATCGGTCACGCGATGGGAGCAGCCGGAGCCCTCGAACTGGCCGGCAACATCCCGTCCTTCGATGATCTGATCGTTCACCCGACCATCAATGTCGATAATCTTGATCCGGAGTGCGCGATTCCGGGTTTGGTGCTCAATAAACCGGTCAAAGCGAAGAAAGTTGATACAATTCTTAATAACTCGTTTGGCATGCTGGGAATAAATTCCACATTGATCGTGAAGCGTTTTACCGCGTAGTCTTTTCCTTTCGCCCAATGACCAAAGAAGAAACCAAGCAAGCCGTGCTCGACATTATTGCAGATGTCGCTCCTGACGAAGATATTACCGATGTTAATCCCGAGATTCGCCTCCGCGATCAGCTCGAGCTCGATTCGATGGATTTTCTCGATATCGTGATGGAGTTGCGCAAGCGCCATAATATTGAAGTGCCTGAAGCCGAATATCCGGAGCTGGCCTCACTCGATAGCTGTGCGGAATACCTCACACCCAAGTTCGAGGCCTTGGGTAAATAAACGCTATCCGAGTTCATCCCTTTTCGGCCGGACCCACCTGAGTCCGTTTTTTTATGGGCAGGAGAAGGTAGAGACGATTCGTTTCCGGCTAAATCGTGTAGGGACCTCGACGAGTATAATGGATCATGCGGTTGGCTTCTTCGTCGCCCGGGAATGTTTCACTTACCGGATCAAAGGTGACTTTCCGACCTAACTTCCAGCTAGCAGCGGCCGCAAAGCTAGCCATGTGGCCATATCGTGCGACGGTCGAGTTGCAGACCGGCTTGGCCCGAGACTTGATACAATCGAGGAAGTTCCGGACGTGGTTGGCGGGGTCGGTTCCCGCGAGTTGATCGGGCAATTTGCCTGCGATCAATTCGGGATTACTACATTCGATTTTATCGTAATCACCGGCTTCGACCCAACCCTGCTCTCCTTCAAAGCGAACGGGGCAGGTGCCCAAGCCCTCGATCCAGTCGCCTTCATTTTTGAATCCAGAGAGGCGCATCACCAGTTTGAGACCATTCTCATAAGTGGCGTGGATGGTGGTGCCTTCCGCTTCATATTCGACCGGAGTGGTTCCGTCGGCGCCCGCCGCCCATTGACACAGATCGACGGTGTGGGCTCCCCATTCCGGCAGTCGATTGGCCGCATAGAGGCCTTTGTGATTACGCCAACCTCCCTCACAGTAAGATTTGTTGAAAGGCATCCAAGGAGCCGGCCCCAGCCACTTGTCCCAATTGATGTCGGAGGGATCCGGCTCTGGCTCGGCGGGGAGGGGCGGGAGATAATTTTTTAGTTCGAGAATACCGGCGTGCACCGTCGTGAGGGGACCCAGTTTACCGCTGCGGGCGAGATCGGCTGCGAGCCCGAAGTTGGGCACACTACGCCTTTGGGTTCCTGCTTGAAAGACCCGATTGTGCTTCAAAACTTCCTGATCAAGTTCCCGGCATTCCTGGATATTCATAGCGCAGGGTTTTTCGCAGTAGATGTCCTTTCCGGATCGGGCGGCGTAGATGGAAGCGGTGGTATGCCAGCGATCACCGGTGGCAATCACCACGGCATCGATATCATCCCGGCTCAGAATATCACCCATATCACCATAGGAAGCGCAGTCCCTGTTTTGATAGGCGCGATCAACGGTATTTTTGACGTGCTTCCGTCGATCCCGCTGAGGATCGGCAATACCTACAAATTGACAGTCCGATTGGGCCAGAAAGCGACTGAGGACCTTGCGCCCCCGAGGGCCGAGACCGATTCCGCCCAGCACGATGCGGTCGGATGGCGCCGTGGTGTTTCCCAAACCCAGAACCGAGGAGGGCACAATTAATGGAAAGGTGGCGGCCAGCGCGGATTTTTTTAGGAAACTCCGACGAGTAGACATTTCAGAAGTGGGGGGATTTTTCATTTGGGCTATGATCGAAGATAAACGAGAATAGGGGTAGGAACGGAGGCAATCTTGCGACACCGCACGGGTAATTCTGTCAGTAAACGGGGTGGAGGAGCGCTTAACGAGTCCGTAGTCGCGCTTCGGCATGGTATTTGATCTGCATTATCCACTATTTCAGGTGCTCTCACTCATGCTTTGACGGCGATAATTGATGCCCCCGTCTCATTATCGAAACAGGCGCTGGTGAATCTCAAAATACCTGCTTTTTGCTTGAGTTGGAATTGCTCATCCCGGCTGATCTAGGTTCACCGGTGGTAAAACCATCGCTGCTCTCTTCGCTTTGAACAAATCATCTCATTACGACACCGTCATCATTGGAGCCGGCATGTCCGGCTTGGCGGCCGGCATCCGACTCGCCCACTTTGGTAAAAAGGTGTGCATCTTCGAACGCCACAACGCGGCTGGAGGATTGAATAGTTTCTATAGCCAACAGGGCCGGAAGTTTGACGTGGGGCTCCATGCCCTGACCAATTTTGTGCGACCCGGCGTCAAGGGGACCCCCTTGACCAAATTGCTGCGGCAGCTGCGCATCAGTCGGGATGAGTTTCAGTTGAGTGAACAGAAGCGGTCGCGCGTCTGCTTTGGACCGAACGGCGAGACGTCGCTTAACTTCACCAACGATTTCGAGGTTTTTGAATCCGAAGTGGCGCGCGTATTTCCAAATCAGATCGATGGTTTCCGTAAACTGGTCGCGAAGGTTCGCGAATACGATGACGTGAGTCTTGATGCGAAACCGATTTCCGCCCGACAGGTCGTGCGCGAGTTCGTAAGCGATGCGTTGTTGGAGGATATGATCTTCTGTCCGGTGATGTATTACGGTAGTGCCCAAGAGCGGGACATGGAGTTCGGGCAATTCGTGATCATGTTCAAGGCGCTCTTGCTCGAGGGCTTTGCGCGACCATTTGACGGAGTTCGGGTCATTCTGCGGGTGCTGACCGACAAGTATCGTGCGGCCGGCGGGGAGCGTCGCATGAAGTGCGGCGTGCGGCGAATCATTCCAAATGGAGATCGAGCCAGTGCAGTGGAACTCGATGATGGCCAGACCATCACGGCCGATCACGTTATCTCGTCTATCGGTGGTCCGGAAACCGAGCGTTTATGGACTCAGCCTACGAAAAAAACGGTCTCACCGGTGGGAGCGCTATCGTTCGTAGAAACGATCACCGTCCTCGATCAACAACCGGCCGCGCTGGGGTGGGGCGACGACACGATCATCTTTTTCAATGACTCCGAGCGTTTCGACTACGTTGCCGCGCAGGATCAGGTGGATCCGCGGAGTGGGGTGATCTGTTTCCCCAACAACTTTGCTTATGCCGATGGGCAAACCCTCGAAGAAGGCGTGTTTCGTTGCACGTGCCTGGCCAACTACGGGGCGTGGAAGGGTTTGCCGGAAACTGACTATTTGGCGGCCAAAGCCGAGTGGTATGGTCGGATCCAAGCCAGTGCCCTGCGATTTCTTCCTGCCGTTGATCCCACGGCCCTAAGAAAGGCTACCATCGGAACGGATATGTTTACGCCCCGCACCGTGGAGAAGTTTACCGGGCACCTCGGTGGTGCGATTTACGGATCACCCCTCAAGCATCGCCAAGGTAGAACGTCGCTCGAGAATGTCTATATTTGTGGGACAGATCAGGGGTTCCTTGGCATCATCGGTGCTATGCTCAGTGGTATCTCGATGGCAAACTATCATATTCTGCGAGGCTCCTGACGCTCTAACTGAAAACCGGGGTTGCGCTGGGTTGGCTGCACTCTTCACTAAAATGTTTCATGGCTTACGACTGGTTAAAAGGTGTCGACGACGAGTATGATGTAATCGTCATTGGAAGTGGTTTGGGTGGTCTCACCGGAGCCAACTACCTCGCGAAAGCAGGTCACAAGGTGCTCTTGCTGGAGCATCATTATCAATTTGGTGGACTGGCGACCTGGTTTACCCGCAAAGGAGGTCACATCTTTGATATATCTCTACATGGATTTCCGGTGGGGATGAAGAAGTCCTGCCGTAAATATTGGAGCCAAGAGATCGCAGATTCGATCGTGCGCCTTAAGGACATCCGATTTGTGAATCCCCAGATGAATGTCTGGACCGATTTCACTCGGGAAGACTACACGCGCGTATTGGTCGAGGAATTTAAGGTGGAGCGCGAGACGGTGGAAGGGTTTTACGACCACCTGCGTTCGATGAACTTTTACGATAACAACCCGGAAACTACGGGTGAGATGTTTGATCGTTTTTTCCCGGGGCGCCCCGATGTGCATCGCTTGTTAATGGAGCCGATCACCTACGCCAACGGTTCGACGCCGGAAGATCCTGCGATCACCTTCGGTATTGTATTCTCCAACTTCATGGGATCGGGAGTCTATACCTTCCAAGGCGGGTCGGATATGTTGATCAAGAAGATGATCAACGAGCTGAAGGCGAATGGCGTGGAATGCCGTAAGCACGTGATGGTGGAAAAGATTCTCGTCGAAGAACGGAATGGTCGGAAAGTCGCCGCCGGGGTAATCGCTGGGAGCGGTCGCACGATTCGCGCGAAGGCCGTTTTGTCCAACGCGAACATCAAAAACACGGTCTTCCGGTTGGCCGGAAAAGAAAACTTCGATCCGGCCTATGTGGCCGAGGCCGAGGCGGTGCGGATCAACACCAGCTCCTGCCAAGTTTACCTCGGAATCCGTAAGGGGGAAACGATTCAAAATATTGGAGACCTCGTCTTTACGTCTTCCGCACCGACCTACAGCAGCGACGAATTAGTCGACCTGAACACCACCAGTCGCACCTTCTCGGTTTATTATCCAGAAACTCGACCAGGAAAGGATCGCTACACCGTAGTCGCTTCGTTGAACGGTCGATATCCGGAATGGAATTCACTGTCAGAGGAAGATTATGCGAAGCACAAGGACCGGATGATCAACGAGGCCATCGACTCCTTGGAGAACTTCATTCCCGGCGTTCGAGAGAAAATCGACTGGATGGAAGCCGCCACCCCACGAACCGTTGAGCGTTATACCACGCACATGGCCGGGACCTCATTTGGGACCAAATTCGAGGGGTTAAAGGTTTCCATGGAGTTGTCCGATCAATTGCCCGGGCTCTATCACGCCGGGTCGGTGGGTATCATCATGTCTGGCTGGTTGGGCACGATTAATTATGGCGTGATTACTGCCAACAAGATCGACAAGGTCATCTATGCGCAAAAGAGCGCAGCATCTTCAGCAGCCGCTACCGAATAACTCATGTCGCAATCCATCACCGATCTTATCCCGCACCGGCCCCCGTTCCTCTTTGTCGATGAAGTGGTCGAACATGACGCCGAGTCATTGACCGCGCGTCGCACGTGGCGAGGTGACGAAGATTTTTACAGTGGGCATTACCCCGGGGCTCCGATCACTCCCGGGGTTCTGCTGTGCGAAGCCGTTTTCCAAGCGGGAGCGGCTTACCTTTCCCTGCAGGTCCAAGCGGCTGGAGCCGAGCCCGGCGAGGGTGTTCCATTGCTGGCGAAGATCGGCGAAGTCCGGTTTCGCAATCCCGTATTCCCCGGTGATGAGGTGCTGATTACCGTCAATCGTAAGGAAGCCATGGGAGGCTTCACGATGATGACGGGGAAAATCCAAAAGGCAGATGGCACTCGGGTGTTGTCCGTCTCTTATTCCGTGGCTTGGAAGGTCCCAGAATCGAAATAAATCATGAACGATTTTTTAAACCTATCCGGTAAAACGTTCGTCGTTGCGGGCGTAGCCAACCGCAAGAGTGTTGCGTGGTTTACCGCCAAAACGTTGGAAGAGCAGGGGGCCACCGTGGTCTTCAGTGTGCGGTCCGAAGCGCGAAAGGATTCTCTGGCTAAACTCCTAGGCGAGCGGCCGGTCTTCATCTGCGACGTCGAAGAAAAGGGCGCGGTAGAGCGACTAGCCGAAGAAGTTGCCGCTGCCGGATACGACCAAATCGATGGATTGTTACACTCTATCGCGTTCGCAAACTACAGCGCGGGATTTAAGCCTTTCGAAGAAACGAATCGAGATGACTTCTTACAGGCCACTGCGATCTCCGCATTCTCGTTGGTCGAGTTGGCCAATGCGTTTAAACCACACTTCGTTCCCGGCGCATCGGTGGTAACGATTGGAATTTCGTCTCTCACGGTGACGCCCGACAATTATGGCTACATGGGACCGATCAAAGCAGCACTCGAGTCGGCCACTCGCTTTCTAGCGAAGTCCTTCAATCCCGAACCGAGCGTGCGCTTCAACGTTGTCGGATCAGGTCCACTTAAGACGAGTGCCTCAGCGGGAATTCCCGGCTACCTTGAGAGTTATCTTTACGCGGAAAAACTCACCTTCAGAAAACAGAATCTTGCCACGCAAGAAGTCGCCAATACCGCCGTCTTTTTGTTGAGTGACCGCAGCAGCGGTCACAACGGAGCAACCCTCGTGGTGGATGCAGGCATGGGCAGTAACTTCTTCGATGCCGAAGTCATCCGTCTCGCGATGCGACCAGAGCACCAAGCGCCCAACTCATGAAATTCGAACACACAGTGATCGAATCCATCGCGGTCGCGTTACCCGATGATGTTCTTACGTCGGCGCAAATCGAGCAGCGCCTGGCTCCATTATATGAGCGGCTTAAATTACCTGAAGGTCGCCTCGAGTTAATGACCGGTATCAAGGAACGACGCGTATGGCCGACTGGCACGCGACCATCTGACGCCAGTGCGGCAGCTGGCCGCAAGGTCTTGGCCCAATCACGATTAGCGGCCGAACACGTGGAGCTTTTCATCCACGCCGCGGTGAGTCGAGACATGCTCGAACCGGCAACGGCTTCGTTTGCTCATCATAAGATTGGACTTCCGAGAACGGCTCAAATCTACGATGTATCCAATGCGTGTTTAGGCTTTCTGAATGCGCTGACGATTGCCGCGAGTATGATTGAGTCCGGGCAAATTAAGTGTGCTCTGGTTTGTTCAGGGGAGAACGGTGGCCCGTTGGTGGAAAATACGCTGAACACGCTCCTCGAGAAGCCGTTGTCTAGGCAGGATATTAAACCTTACTTTGCCAACCTAACGATTGGGTCGGGCGCCGTGGCGGCCGTGATTTGTCACGATTCGCTTGCTCCTGACGGCCATAGGTTAGTGGGCGGTATGGCCCGCGCCGCGACGGAGCACAGTGCACTGTGCCAAGGGGATACTCATGGGGCCGACTCACTGGCGATGCAGACCGACTCGGAGGCGTTGTTGGTCGCGGGAGTAGCTCTGGCTCAGGAAACTTGGACAGATTTCGTAAAGGAAGTCGGGTGGAGCAGAGACGAATTTACTCGGTTCATTTGTCATCAGGTGGGTAGCACGCATCGACGGAAACTCTATGAAGCTTTAGAGCTCGATTTGGCTAAAGATTTCTCAACCTTCGAGACCTTGGGCAACACCGGTTCCGTCGCCTTGCCGGCAACTCTAGCGACGGCGGCCGATACCGGCGCAATTAAGCACGGGGATCGCGTGGGGTTATTAGGAATCGGCAGTGGGTTAAATTGCCTGATGCTCGCAGTCGATTGGTGATGATGAAACCCAAAGTAATTCCTCAGATCCCGGATTGGTTGAAGGCGGAATATCCGTTTTCTCCGGCGGGGTATGAAACGCCATCCGGTGCGCGGATGAGTTACGTGGATGAAGGGCAGGGCGATCATGCGGTGCTCATGCTGCACGGGAACCCGACGTGGTCGTTTTATTATCGAAATTTGGTGCAGGCACTGTCGCCACATCGGCGATGCATCGTGCCTGATCACATCGGCATGGGACTGTCGGATAAACCGGCCGACTACGAATACACCTTAGCCCGCCGGATTGCCGATGTAGTTGATCTCATCGATTCTCTCCAATTGCAGAAAATCGACCTGGTGGTGCACGATTGGGGTGGTGCCATTGGATTCGGTGTAGCGGAGCAACGGCCGGAATTAGTCAACCGTATCGTTGTAATGAATACGGCGGCATTCACCTCGATTCATCTTCCCCGTCGTATTGCGTTATGCCGTTTACCCCTGATCGGTCCCTTAGTGGTTCGGGGCGGAAATGGATTTGCGGCTCCCGCCGTATGGATGGCGATGAGTCGGCGCCCACTCACTAAAATCGAATCGCGGGGCTATTTAATGCCGTATGATTCGTGGGCAAATCGAGTGGCGGTTAATGCCTTTGTGCAGGACATTCCGATGCATGAGTCGCATCGAACTTGGGAAACACTTAAGAAAGTGGAGCAGGGGATCGGGCGATTTAATCGGCGTGCCTCACTGATAATCTGGGGCGGTCGAGACTTTTGCTTTAACGACATTTTTTACCAAGAATGGTTGAAGCGTCTACCGAATGCGGAGAATCTTTATTTGGAAGACGCGGGGCATTACGTGCTCGAAGATGCGAGCAACGATGTCGTGCCACGCATCAAAGCGCATTTGCTCGCAGTGGGTTGAATACCCAGAAACTTGCTTCGGCCCGGATGTAGCCGGTCTCGCTGAGGCCGGAGCGATGGAGTATCCACCAGATCGGACCGACCCCGGCTACAACGGAGGTTTCATCGAATGTCTTAGGGGGTGCCTTGTGCAGCCCTAGTCTGTCGATTCAGGTAGACGTCCGTTCAGTTCTGCTAGTTCGCGAATGTAAGCCGAACTATCTTTATTGAGTTCAGCCAACTGAGAGGCGCAGAAGCGCCACTGCCAATTGCCCTGAGGTTTTCCGGGAGTATTGAACCGGGCCGCTGAACCCAAGCTCATGAAGTCTTGCAATGGAATAACCGCCATCGAACTGACCGAACTGTAGGCGCTTCGAATGAGATCCCAGCCGATGTTCTCACCGGGAACTCGGAGGTAACGGTTGGCGTGCTCACGAATTGGGTCTGGCGCGGATCGATACCAACCCATACTCGTGTCATTGTCATGTGTGCCTGGATACACGATGGAATTCGCCCGGAGATTGTGCGGCAAGTAGAGATTGCTCGCATCGCCGCCGAAGGCGAATTGCAAAATAGCCATACCGGGGAGGCCGGTTGCTTCGCGCAATTCCACTACGCTAGGGGCGAGTTCACCGAGGTCCTCTGCAATCAAGCGACAGGTGGGTAGCTCTTTTTTTACGGTTTCAAAAAAATCCACTCCCGGACCCTTGCGCCATTCACCAGTCTTGGCCGTTTTGGCATCAGCCGGAATAGACCAATAAGTATCAAAGCCGCGGAAGTGATCGATTCGAACGATATCACTGAGATCGATATTGGCCTGAAGTCGAGTCAGCCACCACGCGTATTTCTCTTGGCGGTGAGCGTCCCAATCGTAGAGCGGGTTGCCCCAGAGTTGGCCGTCTTCCGAAAAGTAGTCTGGTGGAACTCCTGCCACGCGAAGGGGGTATCCGGACTTGGGGTCGACTTGAAAGAGTTGGGGGTTGCCCCAGACATCCGAGCTATCGGCAGCGACGAAAATCGGTACATCGCCAATGATTTGAATGCCTCGAGCGCGGACACGTTCGCGAACTCGATTCCATTGTCCGAAAAACAGATATTGGAAGAATGAGTAAGCGCCTGCGACCCGTGAGAGCTCCTTATTTTTCCAGAGTTTGGATTTCCTGGCCTTGGATTCGAATCGAACTTCGGTCGGCCAAGACCACCAGGCAGCTCCCTCAAAGTGCTGTTTGAGAGCCATGAAGTGGGTGTAGCCATCCAGCCAATCGCTTTGCGACGCACAGAATTCGGGGTAGGAGCCATAGGGTTGAAATTCTCGCCCGGAGGCTTCCCATGCCGCGTAAGCTTTAAATAAGACCGGCCACTTCTGTTCATAGAGCAGACCATAATCGATGGACTCACGCGGGAGTGATTGCAGGGGAACTAGGTCTCCGGGAGTCAGCAATTTTGCTTCAACTAGAACCTGCAGATCTACCAGGTAGGGATTTCCCGCAAATGAGGAGAAACATTGGTAGGGCGAGTCCCCAAATCCGGTGGGACCCAATGGGCAGGTTTGCCACTGGGACAATCCACTGGATTCCATGAAATCCAGGAGCTGCTCAACGGCAGATTCCTGGAGGACGCCAATGCCTTGATCACTAGGTAGTGATGTGGGATGAAGTAACAATCCGGCACTTCGAGATGTGAGCCAATTAAAGAGAGGCGAATTAGCGGAAGGCATAGCGTTATCTTTGAGCGCAGGGGACACAGGTGACGGCGTCCGGCTGGATTTCGAGTCGCTCGACTGCAATTGAACCTTGGCAGCGCAAACACGTGCCAAAGGTTCCGTCACGGAGTCTGCGTTCAGCTTCGTGGAGGCGTCCGCGTTCTTCTTCACAGCGTCGTTTGTTGGCGAGGGCGATCTGTTGGTGCTGCATCGCATCGAGACGAGAGAGCCGTCCGATCGAGACATCCGGAGAGATTACTTCGGTGCCTTGTTCGAGGCCTTTTAATTCAGCTTCAATAGCCACGAAGCGATCGGAGATGATCTTTTGGAAGTGTTCCTGTTGAGAAGTGTCCATTTTGATCAATATTTAAGTTTCCGTCAGAATTCTTACGTAAGGGGATGTAATTCAATAAATACTGAATTAGACATAATGTTTATTGTGCGAAAATCGTGTAAGTCCGGATCTATGGGGCTGGGCCCCAATGACTGTTAAATGGATAATAAATAAACATCGGTCGTCCGACGACATCCTTGGCTGGCACGGTGCCCCAATAACGTCCGTCCAGGCTACTGGCTGAATTGTCGCCAATTGCTAAATAACTATTTTCAGGAACTTTGAATTCGTCTCCGACGTCTAGGATTCCCAAATTTCGATAACCGGGGAAATCGTTTTCCAAATTAGCATTCGAACCAAATGCGTCAGAACCTTCAATGGGTTTGCCGTTTCGAAATAATACGGGTTGCCGGATTTCAAGGATATCACCGGGAGTTCCGATCAGGCGTTTGATGTAATACTGTTCTTTGGGTCCAGACATCATCCGGTGCAGATTTGGGATATTATCCGTTCGAAATACGAATCCGTCGCCTACGCTTGGTTTCACAAAATGATAGCTGATCCGATCTACGAAAAGCTGATCACCGGTTAGGACATCAAAGGCCAATATTCGATCTCCGGCCACCACGTGCTTGCCGGTGCCTAACAACACACCTTTACCAGCGGGAAAACTATCGGGAACGGGAAATTTCTCAGCACCATCGTAGAACGCATCTAAGATAACTTTCTCCAAATCAAAGTCGCCTGGGACAGTTACCGAAACGGGACGATTATCGACGTAGATTTCGTAAACTCGGAGTTGAGTCGGAAATATGAACCATTTCCGTCCTTTCTTAGTTTTGGCCGGTTTCAGATAATCACGAAGTCCACCCTGTTGAGACGAATATGATCGTATGACCGGAATGCGCACTTCACCTGCGATCGGAGCATCGATCCGATGTGATTTTGCCAATTGAGTCACAAAGCGAACCGCCTTGGCCGCCGTGCTAGGTTCATCTTCTGGATCCACAAAAACCTCCCCAATCATACCGTTATAGCTCGGCCACATTGAGTTGGTGGGAATTTTGAAAGGCTGAAAAAAGAAAGCCCGAATGCCCAATATCACGATCGCGGCTACCAGAAAGAATTCAATGTATTCGATGGCCGAGTTCTTGGGATAAAACGTGCAGCCTGTTTTTCGCAGAACCCCTTCGAGATTTTCGATTCCCAGCTTCAAATCACTGGCTGCCGCCTTATTTGAAACCAGACTGCGGAGACCCTCTTTTTCTCGTTTCAGCTCAGCCAAATCATCTGCCGGCATGATATCTCGGCGGAAGTTTTCTACTTTCTCCGCTAGCTCCAGCCAATTGCTGGCGTGCTGACGCATCTTTTTTTGGGCTGAGGCAAAGGGTCCGAACACAGGAAATATTGGGGCTAGTTACGGTGGTTGGTTTAAATTTCGACGGAATCAGTTTTTCAACACTTGGATAAAAGCATCTGGAGGGATCGAAACTCGACCAATTTGTTTCATCTTCTTCTTACCCTCTTTTTGTTTATCGAGCAATTTACGCTTACGGCTGATATCACCGCCATAACACTTAGCGGTCACATCCTTGCGCATGACGCGGACATTGTCGCGGGCGATAATATTCCCCCCGACGGCGGCTTGAATGGCTACCTTAAACATCTGCGGAGGAATGATCGCGGCCAGTTTTTCGCAGAGGGCCTTACCCTTCCCCGCGGCTTTGTCGCGATGCACAATACTGGAAAACGCATCAACCGGTTCCCCGTTGATCATGATATCCATCTTCACCAGATCCCCGGGCTTATACTCACCCAACTCGTAGTCCATTGAACCGTAACCGCGGGTGATGCTCTTTAGCCGGTCGTTGAAGTCGACGAGGATTTCATTGAGTGGCAACGTGCACGTGAGCATGACGCGGGTGGCGTCCAGTGTATCCGTATTATCAATACTACCTCGCTTCTCCATGATGAGGGACATGATGTCGCCCATGGAGGTGTTGGGAATGTGAATTGAGGCCTGGATGGTAGGCTCTCGAATTTCCGAGATTGATCCCGGTTCCGGCAACATAACGGGGTTGTCGACTTGGACCATATCCTTCCCTGCGTGGGTGAATACGTGATAGATCACGCTCGGATAGGTGGAGATGATTTCTACGTCATGTTCGCGACGGATTCGTTCCTGAATGATCTCCATGTGGAGCAGACCGAGAAACCCGCAACGAAACCCAAATCCCAAGGCCAACGAGCTCTCTGATTGATAAACGAAGGCGGCGTCATTGAGCCGCAAACGGCCCAAGGCGGCTTTGAGTTTTTCGTAGTCGCTGGATTCGAGTGGATACAAACCACAAAACACCATGGGGCGCACTTCCTTGTAGCCTGGAAGCGGCTCCGCTGCCGGGATCTTGGTGAGCGTCAGCGTATCCCCGGTGTTGATGTCCGCGGTGTTCTTGATGGTGGAAACCACGTAACCGACGTCGCCCGCCGACAGGGTCGGTTGCTTCAACATCTTTGGCGTAAATACTCCGACCTCTTTGATTTCGGTTTTTACTCCAGTTCCCATGAACAGCATGTGGTCGCCCGCTTTGAGCTGCCCGGAAAACACCCGTCCGTGGGCAATCACTCCGCGATAAGGATCGTAAATGGAGTCGAACACCAATGCACGCGTCCGAGGGTAGTCGGCCCACCGCGGAGGCGGGATATTTGCGACCACCGCTTCCAAAATGTCTTCGATGCCGATTCCTGATTTACCGCTGGCCAGAATGGCTTCTTCCGCCGGGATCATCAGAATGTCTTCCAGCTGTTTGGTGCACATGTCCAAATTTGCGCTCGGAAGGTCGATTTTATTGATCACCGGGATGACCTTGAGGTCCTGCGAAAATGCCAAATGCGCGTTTGCGACGGTTTGGGCTTCAACCCCTTGAGCCGCGTCGATCAACAACAAGGCGCCTTCGCACGCCGCCAAACTGCGGGACACTTCGTAGGAGAAATCCACGTGGCCCGGGGTGTCCATCAAGTTGAGCTTATACGTTATCCCATCTTTGGCCGTATAAGCCATGGTGACTGGGTGGCTCTTAATCGTGATGCCTCGCTCCCGCTCCAGGTCCATCGTGTCGAGATGCTGTTCGGTTAACACGCGTTGCTCTACCGTGCGGGTATGCTCGAGCAGGCGGTCAGACAAGGTCGTCTTGCCGTGGTCGACGTGCGCGATTATGCAAAAATTACGGGTGAGAGAAACGTCCATGTAAGGGCTCGGGTTGGTGCAGTAAAGTCGAGATTACTCGGGTGGTTTAGCCTGAAAAGTCACTACTCTCGGCAAAGCTCTTAACCGGCCAACTCCGCTCCGTGCGTCGGGCCAATCCGGCGAGAACTTTTCCGGGCCCGAGTTCCCAAAGCTCAGTGGCTCCTGCGCCGACTGCGGCCCGGGTGCAGTCTTCCCAGCGAACCGAGGACACCACCTGTTTGACGAGTGCGGCTTTGATCTCGTCGGGATCGGAAATCGCTGCGCCCGTGGTATTGGTGTAAACTTTAAGGGTCGGGGGGGAGAAAGGAATGTCGGCCAAATATGCGGCAAAACTCTCTCGAGCGGGTTCCATCAATTTGCTGTGATAAGCGCCTGCGACATTCAAGGGGATGACGCGTTTCATGCCGCGTTCCTTGCCGGCGTCCACCGCAGTTGCGACCTTGGATTTATCGCCCGAAATGATTATTTGGCCAGGAGCGTTGAAGTTCGCGGCTTCAACGTCGAATTCGGCACAAAGCTCTCCGACCGCTTCGCGAGATTCACCGATAATAGCGGCCATTCCGCCTGATGAGATCTCACAAGCTTCCTGCATCAGACGTCCCCGTTCAGCGACAATCTTGAGGCCCGTTTCGAAATCGAAAACCCCTGCAGCACAATAAGCGGTCAATTCCCCGAGGCTCAGTCCTAGGGCGGAATCTACGTCACCGAGTTTACCCTGTTCCTTCAGGATAGCGTGCAACGCCATCCCGTGCACGAACAACGCGGGCTGACAAACTCCCGTTTCGGTGAGTTTATCTTCGGGGCCATCGAATGAAATGGTTGATAAGTCCCAATCTAGTATGCTGTTAGCTTGTTGGTAGAGCGCACGTGCACCCTCACTCGATTCGGCGAGTGATTTCCCCATTCCAACCTTTTGGGCACCCTGCCCGGAAAAAAGTAATGCTATAGCCATGATATAAACGATCAGGCGTATTGCTCACAGCCGGTTAACCCAAGCCCTAAAACCGATTCAGTCGACGGAAGTATTTTTCATCTTCTTTCGCCGGCGGTTTCCATGGCTGTTTGGCCGCTGGAGCCGTTGCTGAACTTCTTATCGGCCGAGTCGCCTGGCTCGAGGTCGGCACCGTAATTTGGTTGTTACGGGAAGCCCTCGACTCCCCGGTCAATCCACCCAGCAAGTTGCCCATTGGATCCGCCGATCCTACCACAGGTTGTAAATACGGGTTCATGGACGTCGAATCTGCAGAAATTGAGGATGGCTTTGTGCGAATATCCCTAAGCTGAGTAGGATTGACGGAATCAGCGGTAATAAATGCCGGGGCCCACGTCACATCGGCAGCAGACAATCTATTAGGCTCCGTTGCAGGCCTGGCGATATCGAGTCGCATCAGTTCCTCATCACTCAACCAGTCTGACATGAAGTCGTTCAATGGATTGGTGGCCGCTAGTTTATCCTTGGATTGTATTTTCGACTTCTGGTTCGATTCCTCGGCCTCGCGTTCACTTTGTTTCATCGCGAGTTGCAGCCAATATTTCGCCGAACCTTCACTCGGTTCATTTCCGATCGCACCCCGTTTCAACTCTTCATCTTTATCGGAGCCGTCTTGGTCCAAAGAACGCATGCCGTCGATTAACCAGTTCTCTGATTTCCAAAGATCAACGGCATCAGACTCTCGGTCAGGATCTGTCATCAACGGCGACCTCGGGAGCGTCTCGGCTTCTCCGGACACCGTCGGCACGAAGTCTTGGGTTCCACCTGGCTGAAGCGATGCATCGGTGTTTAATCCCCGCTTCATCAGCTCGATCTTTTCAATACCTGATAATGTCCGTTCAAGTTCCGTAGGTTGTTCAGCGTTCTCTTGCGCCCCGACGCTCAAGCAGACCATGACTCCAAGGAGTAAGGATCCTGAAAACTGAGTCGACCGAAGTTGCATGATTAATGGTGCCGAGGCTTTTGCCTCTTTGGCCCCTACTTGAAGAAAATGCTCTTGAGGTTCATCTCCAGAGCTTGGGGATTTTTTTGGGGGGGGGTAACGGACACCATCCGCTTTGCTGATCTTACCCTCACTGATCAGGCGCATGATGTCGCGGTTAAATGAATAGCTCGCGGAGTCCGTGCCGGCACTCAGCAATTCTTGAATCTTATCCATCTGATTCTCGAGGATGAGATTTTTTACCGTAGAATCAGCCGCAAGAATTTCATTGGCGGGGACTCTCCCATCGCCTTCGAGCGTCGGGATGAGTTTTTGACAAATAAAGCCGCGCAGCGAACCCGCGATTTGACGACGAGATTGAGCAAGTTGCTCGGCCGGGAAGAATTCGAACAGACGCGTGAGGGATTGAGCAACGGTTGCCGCGTGCATGGTGGAGAACACCAAGTGACCGGTTTCCACCGCCGAAATCGCGGTCTCAAAGGTTTCTTTGTCCCGCATTTCACCGATGAGGATGATATCAGGATTCTGACGCAGAACCGCCTTGATGGCCAATTGGAAGCTCGGCACATCGGTGCCGATTTCACGCTGCTGGAAACAGATTTATCGTCTTCGAAGGTATACTCGATGGGATCCTCAATCGTCACGATGTGACGGTCGAGATTGCGGTTAATCCAGTTCAGCAAGGCCGCCATGGTGGAACTTTTACCGGAACCGGTCGCGCCACAGATTAGGAGAATTCCGTCTTTCGCCTTCGCTAAGTGTAACATGGCATCTCCGTTTAGTCCCAGATCCTCAAATTCAGGCACCGTGCTTTTGATGTGTTTGAAGACGATACTGGGAGTGCCACGTTGGTGGAATGCATTTACCCGGAAGCGCCCCACTCCTTCGGCCGCATAGGCAAAATCGACCTGATAGGTCTCGTTCCAAAGGGGGCGAAATACCTTAGGCACGTGCTCCTCGACGAATGCTCGAATGTCTTCGCCGAGGAGTGAATCCATGTCCACGGGCTTCAATTGACCGGCCAACCTCACGTATCCTAGCTTGTTGGTTTTGATCACGATGTCACTCACATCGCTGTCTACCGCCAGTTTAAGAAGATCGTTAAAGATTTCGGTGTGTGGGGTTATAAGCAAATTTACAGCGAAAAAATGGTTGCGGATTGAATAAAGTGGCGTGCTTTCCTCAGCAAGGTCCATTTGGCTCCTATTACCCATGAAAAACCGTCCACTTACCGGCACTATCACTGCAATGGTGACCCCGTTTTCGCGAGGTCACGTTGACACGGATGGATTGAAGAAACTCGTCAAAGCCCAACTTCGAGGCGGAATCGACGGGTTGGTTCCCATGGGCACCACGGGCGAATCGCCCACGGTTTCCCACGAAGAACACATGGAAGTCATCTCCACCGTGGTCGAAGCGGTCGGTGGAAAAGTCCCGGTCATCGCCGGTGCCGGCTCCAACTCAACGCGTGAAGCTGAGGCGCTAACCGCTCGAGCCCATGCTGCCGGGGCCGATGCGATACTCGCCGTGGCTCCCTACTACAATAAACCCAACCAAACCGGTTTGTTTGAGCATTTTAGTCGGATCGCAGAACAAACCGACCGACCTATCGTGCTCTATTCCATCCCCTCTCGTTGCGGGATCGAAATCGGGGTGGATACCGTCGTGAAGCTGCGGTCAAAATATGCTCACGTTTCTCACATCAAGGAAGCAGGCGGTTCGGTCGATCGGGTCGATCAACTGAAAGGAGCCCTGGGCGACGACATAATCGTGCTCAGCGGAGATGATAGTCTCACGGTTCCCTTCATGTCGGTGGGCGCGGAGGGTGTCATCAGTGTCGCTTCAAATCTCTTACCTCGCGAAGTCTCACGATTAGTCAAAGCCGCTGCCGCTAATGATTTTGCCAAGGCGGCTAAAATGCACCGCAAGCTCTACCCGCTCTTCAAAGCATTGTTCCTCGAACCCAACCCGGTTCCGGTGAAATTCGCGATGCATCAGGCCGGTCTCATCGGATCGACCGAAGTCCGCGCTCCGTTGTGCAAGCTCTCAGCCGCGGGGCGCAAGACCCTGAATACGGTTCTGAAAACCCTCTAAAAGAGAACGTATGTCTTCCCCTCGTATAGTGATTATCGGATCAGCCGGTCGCATGGGCCATGCCCTCCAGTCGGCAGCCACTGAGCTCTCTCTCAACGTTGTCGCCAGTTTGGATCAGGGCGACGACCTTGAAGCCGGAGTGGCCCAAGGCGATGTGGTGGTGGATTTTAGTTTCCACACCGTCACCGCAGAGGTCATTGCGGCCTGCACCAAACACTCGAAATCTCTGGTTGTCGGAACTACGGGTCACTCCTCCGAGGAGAAGGCCAAACTGGTCGAATTAGCGGCTCAAACTTCCACCGTCTGGGCGGGCAACTATTCGGTCGGAGTCAATCTCCTCTATGCTCTCACCCGTCGTGCGGCCGCCGTGTTGGGCCCGGACTACAATGCGGAGGTTACCGAGATCCATCACCGTTTTAAGAAGGATGCGCCGAGCGGCACAGCTGCCCGAATGCTCGAGATTATTTTGGAAGAGCGAAAACTTTCGGAAAATTCTTTAAGGCATGGCCGAGAAGGAATCACGGGCGAACGCACCGATGACGAAGTTGGGATCCATTCAATTCGCGGCGGTGATGTCGTCGGAGAACACACCGCCATGTTTGTGGGCATGGGGGAACGCTTAGAACTCACCCACCGGGCTACTGATCGCGGAATTTTCGCTCGGGGAGCCTTGCGCGCGGCCCAGTGGGTGGCAAATCAACCCGCTGGGGTTTACGACATGCAACACGTGCTGGGTTTAGAATAATTTCACCATCATGATTACTTCCATTCGCGGCCCTTTGGCTGAAGCCACCCCCCTACGTGCCGTCATCGAGTTGAGCGGCCTCTCCTACGAGGTGAACATTCCGGTCACAACCGCGGAGCGCCTACCGGCCGTCGGTCAAGAGGTGAAGCTCCATACCCATGTGGTCTATCGGGAAGACTCGCAGACCCTTTACGGTTTTTCCACGACGGCCGATCGAGATTTTTTCCGCATGATGATCGATCATGTGAGTGGAGTCGGCCCCAAAGTTGCTTTGAGTATCATGAGCCGGCTTTCCCTGCCCTTACTGGAAAGCGCGATTCGCGATGGCGATATCACCACGCTGTCAAAGTGTCCCGGGATCGGTAAGAAAACCGCTGAACGTCTCGTTATCGAGCTGCGCAATCGCGTTGGCAGCACTACATCCTCAGCTGCAGGAGATTCGGTTCCAACCGGCGGCGCATTGTCGATCGGCGGTGGAGTGATCACTGATGCGGTCGCCGCGCTATCGGTGCTCGGATATAAGACTGCCGAAGCCGATAAAGCTGTTAGACAAGCGATGATTGCACTCGACGGAGAAGCCTCCACCGAGCAATTGATCAAACACGCCCTAGGGCGCTGACAGTTTCCGGCAAATTAACGCTGGAACTGCAAGGCGGTCATGGCCTGAGGCTCTTCCGGCGAGATCCAGCGGGCATTCAGACTGCGCACCTCGATCGGTGCGGCTGGCTGCATTTCCCAACCATCAATTTCGGTGCGCTCAATGGGAGCGAACTGCAATTGAGTCATCCAGGCGAAGGAATCATCGACGGCGCGCATACCAGGAAGGAGATCGTTTGTGTTCTCCGGATTGAGCACGAACACCGTTTGGTAGTCTGATTCCTCGCTCTGAGCGATTGCCACGGTCGGAGCCGATTCAGGAATAACGCGGGCAATCGAATCATCATTGACCGAAGACGGCGTGCCAAAATAGGCCACAAAGGCAAAACAAGCGGCAGCGAGACCCGCCATGGCTCCGCCCCACGTTTTCCAAATTGGGCGCGCTTCCGCAGCGGGCTCAAAATCTACAACCGAAGCCGCGCCGGATTGGGCTGCAGCTACGAGGTTGGGAATACTAGGTTGAGGGGCATCGGTCTCCGTGAGCAGCATCTGAGTCGCTCGTTCGATCTGGCAATATTGTGCGTAGATCCGTTGGCGTTCGGGACTAGTCGCGATCGCCTCCTCAATTTCGCGAATCTGTTCACCGACCAGTTCGCGGTCGATGTAGAGATTCAGCATCTCGATAAAACGTTGGTCGTTCATAGGATATCTTCAACCATCTTGCTGCGCAGGCTTTCGCGAGCACGGGCAATCCGGCTTTTAACGGTGCCGATAGATATTGTTAAAATATCAGCAATTTCTTCGTAGGTCAGGTTCTTCACGTTACGCAGGATGAGGATCTCGCGATGCTTGGGGCTGAGTTTTTCCATACCCTCGGCGATGTTATCGACCAACTCTTGCGTGATGGCGGCATCTTCGGGGGTTTCACTCTTTGTAACGAAAATTTCGGATAGCGGCGTGGAATTATCGGCTCCCACGGGCTGATCAAAGGAGATAGTCTTATCCCGCTTCCGGCGCCACCAATACCAGTAGCGGTTGCGGGCTAAATTTGTGGCAATTTGGTAGAGCCAGGTCGAGAAAGCGGAATCGCCGCGGAAATTAACTAATCCACGGTGGGCGCGAATAAATGCGTCTTGGGTGACCTCTTCAGCATCTTGCTGATTACGGAGGAGCTGATGCACCATGGCGTAAATGCGGTCCCAGTAGCGGCTGACCATTTCTTCAAATGCCGCTTGGTCACCGTTTTTAAAACGGAAGACGAGGGCGCGGTCTAGGGCAACTTCTTGAGCTTTGGTCGACATGGTTCCGTTTGGCTTAGGACGACCGGAGGTGGAGTTTGTTCCCATTTTTAAAAGCAATTATGAATTTTATCGATCAGACGACGTGTGTCTAAAATTATCACAAAATTGAGCCCTGAAAGCAAGTTGTGACAAAAAGGACTTGCATCATCAATGAACGGAGCCGTATTCCGATTGCTCCACGGGGAAACGGGTTGATAGCTCAATCGGTAGAGCAGTTGACTTTTAATCAATTGGTTCGGGGTTCAAGTCCCC
>MEHZ011478589.1_pt1 | contig 33488 bp, 22 predicted proteins | sample 897221 | NCBI WGS metagenome assembly MEHZ01 (sample SAMN05514161, study PRJNA337945) | marine metagenome | isolation source: marine surface water | place: Arctic Ocean | collected 2007-12-13 | reverse complement strand
ACCGCAAGGACGCGCGCTTCCATCTGATCGCGCAAAACTGCAATTTTGGAAAAATCAGCAAGCCGTTCAACTGCCAGTCGTGCCGCGACACCAAACCCGGAAATCCCGGCGACATTCTCGGTCCCGGCACGGCGCCGGCGCTCCTGCCCACCGCCGCGAAGTAACGTTTCGAGTTCCAAACCATCGCGCAGCACCAGCGCGCCAATCCCTTGCGGACCACCGATCTTGTGGGCGGACAATGTGAGTAAATCTGCCCCAAGCGCCGAGAGGGAGACCGGAAGTTTCCCGGCTGCCTGAATGGCATCACAATGTAACAGCCCGCCAAACTCGCGGGCCAGAGCAGCTGCCTCGGCGATGGGCTGAATCACACCGGTTTCATTGTTGGCGTACATGACCGACACGAGGCTCGGTCGATTGCCGGTTTCCAACAATTCGCTCAGATGGGCGAGGTCGAGCCGGCCATCAATATCAACATTGATGATTTCGACATCGTCGCGTGCGGCCAAAACAGAATCGTGTTCGACCGCGGAGACCAGCACGCGCCGGTCAAAACCGCGCAGGGCCTGATTGTTGGCTTCGGTGCCGCCAGAAGTGAACACGACATTCGCCGCGTTGGCGCCCACCAGCCGCGCAACATCCTCTCGGGCATCATCGACCGTGCGACGAACCAGCCGCCCAAAACGGTGCACCGAAGACGGGTTACCCGTCTGCGCCAGCGCATCGGACATGGCCTGTGCCACCTCGGGGTGGACCGGCGTTGTCGCATTGTGGTCGAGATAGATATCCACGGCGATCGGTGTCCCTACTCGGCCGCAATTTCTGAAATGGGTTCGCTTTGTGCGCGAATTGGGCCTGCATAGATCCGACCCCCGCACACATCGGCGAGGCTGACGGAACTCAGATAGCCATGTATTTGGTGACCCAGTTCTTCCCACAAATCATGGGTCATGCAGCGACTGCTCTTGCGAATGCAGCCCGCGGTCGTGCCCGGCATGCATCCGGTGGTGCGGATCGGCTCGTCAACGGCGAGAATGACCTCTGAGATACGAATATTCTCGGCGCGTTCGGCCAGCCTGTAGCCGCCGCCTGGCCCCCGCACGCTAGTCACCAGTCCGGCGCGGCGAAGTTTCGAAAACAACTGCTCAAGATAGGAAAGCGAAATCGCCTGCCGGTCAGAAATCTCGGCCAGATTGACCGGTTTCCCCGAAATATTCTGGGCCAGATCAACCATCGCCATGACGGCATACCGCCCCTTGGTGCTGAGTTTCATCGATTGCCTCCTGAATGGGTCCGTTATCGCGGCCTAGACCGAGCGACTGGGCGTGTCTGAATCGCCCTCCGACGTGGAGGAATGCATTTCCACCCGTTCTTCAAGGTCGCGTTCCAGTTCTTCGACCCGCAAACGCAACGTGCTGATCTCGTTGAGCATCGCCATGATCGATTTTTTCTCCGGATCGGGAATATCCTGGGTCGGCGTGCCATAGGCCGAAAAGCCCTCAGGCGAACAGGACGACGATGGCACTGGCTCAGCGGGGATACCCACCACCGTGCAACCCTCGGCCACATCCTTGACCACCACCGCATTGGCCCCAACACGGGCGTTGCGGCCCACGGTGACGGGGCCGAGCACCTGGGCACCCGAACCGACGATCGAGCCTTCAAGCAGCGTGGGATGCCGTTTCACGTCTTTCTGGGCTTTACTTTCGACCGCCGGCGCAATTCCGCCTAGGGTCACGTTGTGATAAAGCGTCACATTATCGGCGATTTCAGCGGTCTCACCGATCACCACACCGATCGCATGATCAATCACAAGCCGTTTGCCGATCTTCGCACCGGGATGAATATCAACCCCTGTCAGAAAGCGGCCTATATTGCTAACAAAGCGCGCCAATACGACCAGCCGGTTCGACCAAAGCCAATGTGACAGCCTGAACCAAACGACCGCATGGAAGCCCGGATAGCAGATCGCCACCATGAATCTTGAACTCGCCGCAGGGTCGCGTTCAAGATAAGCGTCGAGATCGTCAAAGAGATGCTTGAAGAACATGTCGACCTTTATGATATAGAGCGCACAACAACGCTCTTCTCGCCGAAGAAAATGCACCACATGCGTGTTACAAAGCGGGATATATGATGCCCGAGTAAATTGGTCAAGTATTCGACTGATCTTCGCAACGCCATCCGGCGGAATGGAAAGAAAATATGCCTGAAGTGATTATCAACGGCCCCGAAGGCCGCCTCGAAGGACGTTACTTCCCTGCGAAGGTACCGAACTCGCCAATCGCTTTGCTGCTTCATCCTCACCCCCAGCACGGTGGGACGATGAACAACAAGGTTATCTACCAGCTTTACCAGATGTTCGTTCGACGCGGGTTTGCGACCCTGCGCTTCAATTTCCGCGGTGTAGGCCGGAGTCAGGGGAGCTTTGATCGTGGTGAGGGCGAGCTTTCCGATGCTGCTTCATCGCTGGATTGGCTGCAAACCCAAAACCGCGATGCCCCCATGTGTTGGGTCGCCGGATTCTCGTTCGGCTCGTGGATCGGCATGCAATTGCTGATGCGCCGCCCGGAAATCACCGGCTTCGTGTCCGTGTCACCGCCGGCCAATATGTATGATTTCTCGTTCCTGGCTCCCTGCCCGGCCTCAGGCCTGATCACCCAGGGCGATCAGGACGATATTGTCCCGCAGGAATCAGTGACGGAATTGATCGCGAAACTCGCCAAGCAGAAGGACGTGATCATCGATCATCAGGTGCTCAAGGGCGCAACGCATTTCTACAATGATCATCTCGAGGAACTGGAACAGACTGTTTCTGGTTATCTCGACCGCAGGATCGGTGAAATCGACGCCGCCAAGGCAGCAGCAGCCGAAAGCGCCTAGCGCCACCGGGCGATCCGTCCGCCGGTCTGGGGTGTCGGTACGCCCGTCGTCGACGGGCCGCTTAACGGCATCCCGCACAAGCTGCGGACGGCAAGATAGGCGAATGCCTCGGCTTCCAGCGCATCCCCATCGATCCCGGCGGCTTCCGTCGGGACAACCGGCGCGTCGAGGACTTCGGCAAGCCCGGCCATCAGGACAGCATTTTTCCGCCCGCCCCCGGTGACCAGCCACTGGGTTGGCGGTTCTGGAAGAAACCGCGCGGCGCGCATAATCGTTTCAATCGTGAATCGCGACAGGGTTGCTGCCCCATCGGCGACCGACAATCCGGTAACCGGGCGCGCATCAAAATCATTGCGGTCGAGAGATTTCGGCGGCGGTGCGGCAAAATAGTCATGTGACAGGAGCCGAGCGAGCGCATCGCCATCGATAACCCCATCTGCAGCGAGTGCACCGTCCGTGTCGAACAAGGCGCCGGTATGCTGCTGCACCCAATCATCGATCAACGCGTTCCCCGGACCCGTGTCGAAAGCCAGCAGGTGATCAAATACCGCTGGCGTCTGTGGGTCGGCATCCGAACCAACCCAAGTCAGATTAGCTACACCGCCGATATTCAAAAAACAAACCGGGCGGGTCGGTCCCGCCAGTGCGGCGTGAAAAATCGGGGCAAAGGGCGCGCCTTGCCCGCCAGCCGCAACGTCAGCAGTGCGAAAATCAAAAACCACATCGATCCCAAGTCGATGCGCAAGAGCTTCGCCATCACCGATCTGCAGGGTCCTGCGCTGCTTCGGGTCGTGCAACACCGTGTGGCCGTGAAAGCCGATCACATCAATATCTTCAGCTTGGGTCCCGCTCGCTTCGAGCAGCGCACTAACCGCGTCACCGTGCAAATTAGTCAACTCGGTGGCGATCGCTTCATGTGAACCCGGTGTGCCCAGTATCGCGCTCAGGCGCGCACGGAACGGCGCTATATAAGGAAAAGAGAGTGCTGAAACAGACTCCACATGAGTGGCGCCATCAGTGCGGATCATCGCGGCATCGATCCCGTCCATCGACGTCCCGCTCATCAGCCCGACGGCCACCCGCATTCCGCCTGAATTCATCGTCATATCCCGCAATTCGTACGTCGCAAGCTATACACCCAAGCCGTTCACATGTGTTAGTTAGCGCCCGCACTTCACATTTAGTCTGCCGGTAATTAAGCCATGACCAGCCACAAGTCCGAATTCATCAACACCCTCGTCGAACGCGGTTTCCTGCACCAGTGCACGGATATCGAGACCCTCGACAAACGCGCGGTCGATGGAACGATCACCGCTTATGTCGGGTACGACGCCACTGCGGACAGCTTGCATATCGGCAATCTGGTCTCGATCATGATGTTGCACTGGCTGCAGCAGACCGGACATCGCCCCATCGTCCTGATGGGCGGTGGCACCACGAAAGTGGGGGATCCGTCGGGCAAGGATGAGACCCGTCAACTTCTCGATGATGAGAAGATTGGCGCCAACATTGCGTCAATCCGAGAGACCTTCACGAGTTTTCTGACATTTGGTGACGGCAATACTGACGCAATCATGGTCAACAATGCCGACTGGCTGGACGCGCTGGCCTATATTCCGTTCCTGCGCGATATCGGTCGACATTTCACGATCAACCGAATGCTGACGTTCGATTCTGTGAAGATGCGCCTGGATCGCGAACAGCCGCTAACATTCCTCGAATTCAACTACATGATTTTGCAGGCCTATGATTTTGCCGAACTGGCAAAGCGCCATGACTGCGCCCTGCAGATGGGCGGCTCGGATCAATGGGGCAACATCGTCAACGGAATTGACCTCGGTCGTCGGGTCGCCAAAAAGGAATTATTCGGGCTGACCACGCCGCTGATTACCACCGCGTCCGGCGCGAAAATGGGCAAGACGGCCGCCGGGGCCGTCTGGCTGCGGCCCGAGCGCTATTCCCCCTATGACTACTGGCAGTTCTGGCGTAACACCGAAGACGCCGATGTCGGACGGTTCCTGAAGCTTTTCACTAACCTGCCCTTGGATGAAATTACCCGGCTTGAAGCTTTGGCCGGGGCGGAAATCAACCAAGCCAAGAAAATTTTGGCCAACGCCGTAACCTCAATACTGCATGGCGCCGATGCCGCCCGAATCGCCGCAGAAACTGCGGAGAAAACCTTCGAGACGGGTGCTACCGCCGAAGGTCTGCCAACCACAGATATTCCCCGCACGGAACTCGAGGCGGGGATCGCGTTATTCGCCACCCTCGCGCGTGCCGGGCTCGCCAGTTCGAACAGTGAAGCACGCCGCCTGATCAAAGGTGGCGGCGCCCGTGTGAACGACGTTGCTATTCAAGATGAGATGTTCGAGATCAACGCCAGCACAATCAATGATGACGGGGTCATCAAACTGTCTGCCGGCAAAAAACGGCACGCGTTAATCCGACCCGTCTGAACCGCACCTACTGCCCGACGTCGGGTGCCTCGGGATCGGCCTGCGGAAGCGTGTCGGGTAATTCAGCATCGCTGTCGAAACCGGACAGAAGTTTTCGAATAACTCCCGGCGTCAGGACCGACAATGGATTGACCGAGACTTCGGGTTCACTGAGCGTTCCATTCACCGCAAAAGTCGCCGCAAATATTCCCTCAGAACCACCTGAGAGGACCTGCCCGATCAACGGGATGTTCGCGAGCAACGAGTTCAAGGTGTAGGCCGGGGCCACCTCACCTTCCATCTCAAGCGTTTCCGCGTTGCGGTCGATCTTTCCGTTGATGATGATCCCGATCTCCGCACCTCGAGCCTTGGCGCCCTTGATCACAATCTCATTGTCAGTCATCCGAAACGGTACTTCGGCCCGACGAAACGTGATGCCCTGGCCGCTGAGGACGTCACCGATCCCCGAGAAGGAGGCCAGGGCCAACAACTTCGCCGCGAAGGGCTCTTCGGTAAGCACGAAACCCTGCATATCCAACTGCCCCGAAATCACCTGATCGGGATCCCCGCCCATAATTGTGGCGCGAATACGCATGTCTCCGCCTTCGATCGTATCGACCCAATCGAGGGCACTCAGCAATCCACCGGCATCGTCGGTTTGAAACGTCAGACGTCGCAGATCGGGTTCGGGCTCCAGACGCACTAAAACCCGGCCGGCATTCGACAATTTTCCGCGCAACTGCGCTTCGGTCCAGTAGACACCATTATTGACGACAGTTCCCCGCGCATTCAGCAGATGAGTTTCCTCACCCAATCGAACCGACTTAATCGGTGATTTATCGCTGATCAGGATGCGCATCGCCGGACCACCTCCGGCGTCGGGATCATCGTCATCGAACAGATCGCCCATCACCGGGCGTAGATCGACCACCTTTCCCGAAAGCGCAATTACGGGCGGGACATTGTCGGGAAACTCGACATTCACAACCACGTCGTTGCCGCCAAATTTCAAACGGTCGAGCCGCAATTGTCGGATATCGAAGCCGCTGTCACTGTTCTCGAAAATGGCATTGCCGGCGAGATCAAGATCACCGGCCTCAACCTGAAACTCCTGTAGCGTGAGAGACTTTTCGTCCGGCAGATCAAACCGGACAAAAGCGCGCCCGGCAACACCGTTGCGTTTAGTCCACCCAAAAGGCTCAAGTGATAAACTTGCATCGGTCAGGTCGATCTCTGCCGCGCCCGCCGCCGTCCCATCCCAGCCGACCGAATAGGTCAACCCAACACCAACAGGGCCGGTGACGAAAGGCGCGGTCTCAAGCGCCAACTTTTCGCGTGCAGCTTCACCAAGTACCGTTCGCACCTCATATCTGGTGCGAAGCTCGGTCGCCTCATTGAATTTCTCTACCCAGGTCAATCCTATCGGGATCGACCCAACCTCAGCGGTACCTCGCGCCTCCAGACCATCGCGGTTTACATTCAGAGACAGATCACCCGATGAGATTGGAAAGCCGAACGCGGCTTCAGCCGCCGAAAACTTGACCAGGCGCGACGATGTGGCGACTGCTATTTCCTCAACCTTGATTTCATTGAGCAGGGGAAACGCAAACACAACATTCGTACGCTGGGTGCCGCTGGTTCGTTTGGGGTCGATACCAAACCCGCTGATGAAGCCCAAAGGTTCGCTGTCGAGTACTTCCAGGGCATCGCGAACGGGCCCGGCAACAGTGGCCTCGATCTTGATCGTTTCCCCACGGGACGGACCATTCAGGCCGTCGATGACGATCCGCCCGCTTTCGCCGACAATCCCCCGCAAGTTGGCATTCTGGACGTCGACCACGACCTGACGCGCATCAACCCGCGCAACACCCGCACCGTTGGTGACCGGTTCCATCGGCCTGAGATAATGCACCGTCGCATCGCGAAACCGGACTTCGCCGCCAATGTCGTCCACGAAAAAGTCCGCAGGATCGGCTTCCGGCACCTGGGCCCGAACCCGCAACGTCGCCATATCAATATGACCATCGCGAATGTTTTCGGTGATCCAGTCGCGGGCGTTTGGTTCCACGGTCGAAGGCCAGAATTTTCCGATATCGTTCACGGGAAGATCGCGCATTTCAGCTTCGAGAGATGTCGTCCACTCCGCGCCGATACGCTGCCCGCTCCCGGTGACCACGATCTTGGTCGGCCCGATCGCAACCTCAAAAGTTTCAACGGTGACAGACTCACGCAATTGATCCCCGCTCAGGCGCATAGACGCGGACTCAAATGCGACCGGTTCGGCAAACAGCGGCGCCGCATCGAGTGTTCCGGCCCCCGCCCGCAGGTCGACACTGGCGACGCTTGGGTTGAAATCGCTATCCAGCTCGAGCGTCACCGTCCCTTCGAGTTTCGCGTTCAATCGCTCCAACGGCTTGAGAACCCCGTCGAACTGCACCACCGTCGCAGGAGATACATCGCCGAATACAACCCCAAGATCGGTGGTTCCGGTGGACGCATGATAAATTCCGCTCAGGCCGAGGCGAATTCCCAGTTCGCCTTCGCCGACAACAATTGTCGCATCCGCGCGGATGCCCGCGCCGTCGCGAACCAGAGAAATATTTGCCCGCGGGGCAACCAGCCGGCGCCCGGTCTGTTCGTCAAGAAACTCAACAAATGCGCTTCGCACGGACACGCCGGACAAATAGCCACTTGCGAGACTTAGATCCGGCGCGCGCAAAAGTTCCTGCACGAGTTCAACCGGCGCTGTGCCACCATCGCTTTCGCCATTCTCAGTGCCGAAATCCACGCTCATGTCTCCGTCCATCCTGCGCACGATGCGCAACCGGGGACCGAACACCTCCAGATTGGTCGGCGCAATCAACCCCCGGAGTAATGCGCGAGCGCTAAATGTGACATTCATTTCCGGAATCGTGGCGCGCAGTTTGTTGTCTGCATCGAAGAACCGTAATCCGGTTGCGCGGATATCAAGCTCGCGCTCTTCGGCATCCCATGTCAGGACTGTGTCATGAAGGTTCATGACAGTGCCCGTGCCGACTGAGTTCAGGGCACGTTCCACGAGCGGTGTCAGGAAACTAAGGCTGATGGGGCCGCGATTGAGCTGCAAAATCAGAACGACAAAGATCAGCGCCAGACCGACAAGCGCCGCAGCGAAAAACAGCAACAAAACACGCGAACTTCGAACGATCAAAGCAGGACCTTTCGCGCAACCAAACCCGGTTAAAACGGGTAAGCTTGACCACTCCCAAGCCATACATCAGTGTTCCGGAAAATCATAATACCACTATGAGCCTCACCCTCTCCACAAACACCCCCACCTTACCCCGTTCCACTGATCAGGAGCGGATTGAACGGGGTATTGAGCGGGTTTCCGACGCCGCTGCTCAATGCGGCGATCCGGGCACCAGACGCGCCATCAACGACCTTCTGGCCGAATCTCAAACCCGGGACTTTTTGGCCGGAATTCTCGGCAATAGCGGTTTCCTGACCCAATGCCTTGCCCGCGAAATCGAATTTGTACCCGAAATCTTCGAACACGGCCCGGACGCAGCATTCCGCAGTGTGATCGACCGATTGCGTACCCTCGGCCCTGCAACTGCCTCCAAAGACATCGATATTGCCCTGCGGCGCGCAAAGCGGCAGGTCGCCCTGCTGACAGCGCTGGCCGACCTATCGGGCACCTGGACTCTCGAGACGGTCACCAGCAAGCTGACAACTTTTTGTGAAAACGCGCTGTCCATCGCATCCGGCCAGTTGCTGCGCGGCCTCCACGACCGCGACATCCTGAAACTCCCCAACCCGGACGAACCTGAATCGGGCTCGGGCTATTTCGTCCTGGCCATGGGCAAGCTCGGCGCGTGCGAGCTTAACTATTCCAGCGATATCGACCTGATTGTCCTGTTCGACGACGAAGTCACCCCCGCGGCCGATCCCGAAGAAATTCAACAGCACTTTATTCGGATGACCCGCGGACTGGTCAAATCCATGGATGAGCGGACTGGGGAAGGTTACGTGTTCCGCACCGACCTGCGGCTTCGACCTGACCCTGGTGCCACACCGGTTGCGATATCCACCCTGGCGGCCGAAACCTATTACGAAAGCCTTGGCCAGAACTGGGAACGCGCGGCCATGATCAAGGCCCGCCCTGTGGCCGGCGACAAACCGGCCGGCGACAGGTTTCTAAAAGCCCTGCAGCCGTTCATCTGGCGACGGCATCTGGACTTTGCCGCCATCGCTGATATCCAGTCGATCAAACGTCAGATATACGCCCACAAAGGGGGCAGCACCGTCGCAGTTGGCGGTCACAATGTGAAACTGGGACGTGGCGGCATTCGCGAAGTTGAATTCTTCGCCCAGACCCAACAACTCATCTGGGGTGGACGCGATCCCGCCCTGCGGATCCCGCAGACTGTCCCGGCCATCGAAGCTCTGGTCTCTGCGGGTCGGGTCAAACCCGAAGTGGCGGTGGAAATGATCGCCGGATACCGGTTCTTGCGGGGTCTCGAACATCGCCTGCAAATGGTCGACGACCAACAAACCCATACCCTGCCCGATACCGATGAGGGCCTGAACAGTATCGCCGCGTTCATGGGCTATCGTGATCGCGAAGCATTTGAGCACGACTTGCTCAAGCATCTGCGGACGGTGGAAAGCCACTACGCCGAATTGTTCGAGGAAACCGAATCTCTGGGTGGATCGGGGGCGCTGGCCTTTGCGGGCGCTGACGATCACCCCGACACGATCGAGACTCTTCGCAAGATGGGCTTCGGCAATCCGGAAGGCATTTCGGCGACTATTCGCGGCTGGCATCACGGTCGCTACCGGGCGGTCCGCAGCACCCGCGCGCGGGAAATCCTGACCGAAATCATGCCGACGCTGCTCGAGGCCTTATCCCAAACCGCCAGCCCCGACGCGGCATTCCGCCGGTTCGATGATTTTCTCTCCGGCCTCCCCGCCGGGGTGCCGCTGTTTTCTCTGTTTCAGGCAAACCCGCCCCTGCTCCAACTCATGGCCGAAATCGTCGGCGGCGCGCCCCGGATCGCCGAATGGCTTGGGCGTAATCCGTTGCTGCTCGATGGGGTTCTGGAACAGGACTTCTTCGACGACCTGCCCACCGCCGACGTCATGAAGGCCGCCCTCGCAGAACGCATGAGCGAAGCCCGAGACATGCAGGATGTACTCGACATCACCCGCCAATGGGCCAATGACGCCAAGTTCCAGGTCGGTGTGCAAATCCTGCGGAACACCTGTGACATTGATCGTGCCGATGGCGCCTTTTCCGATATTGCCGACACGGTAATTCGTGGCCTCTTGCCGCCGATCGAGAAGGAATTCGTCGCCAAGCATGGCCGTTGCCCCGGTGACGGATTCGCGGTACTCGCGCTCGGCAAGCTGGGCGGACGTGAACTCTCTGCAACCTCGGATCTCGATCTCGTATTCCTCTATGATACGCCGGACAGCAGCGCTGACACTGCGATGCAGTCCGATGGCCCCAAGCCCCTCTCCCATTCCCACTACTACCAGCGGCTTGGCCAGCGCCTGGTCAACGCGATGACTTCTTTGACCGGGGAAGGACGCCTCTACGAAGTCGACATGCGGCTCAGGCCGTCGGGCAATGCCGGGCCTTTATCGGTTAGCCTCGAAAGTTTTTCTACGTACCATCGTGACAGCGCCTGGACCTGGGAACATCTGGCGCTAACCCGCGCGCGCGTTGTCTCTGGCACATCCAAATTTCGCGAGCACATTGAGGCCGCCATCCGCAACGCGCTCACCACCGAGCGGCCCGCCGATGAATTGCTTGTTTCTGTCTCCGATATGCGCGCGCGTATGGCGGCCGAGAACAGATCCGAGAATCCCTGGAATGTGAAGCATGTGCGCGGCGGATTGGTGGATTGCGAATTCATCGCGCAATACCTCCAGCTTCAACATGCCCACGAGAATCCAACGATCCTCAACACCGGCACCGTAAGCGCCATCCGCAACCTTACGGAGGCCAGAATTCTCGGTGCGGAAATCGCCGAAACTCTGATCACCGCGACACGGTTGTGGCGTCGTTTACAGGGTTTGCTGCGATTGACCCTCGATGGCCCCGCTGATCCTTCGACATTCCCCCGCCCCTTGCAGCAACAGCTCGCCGCGGCGGGCCAAACGGAGAATTTCGAAACCCTCGAATCCGACCTTCATCAAACCGCACAGCAGGTGTACGACTTGTTCCAGACAATTATTGATGAACCAGCAGCAGCCGTCCGGGTGGCGCGCGAAAACAATCACGACAAGGAACCCAACTCATGAGTGCAACCGAAGGCAAAAAGGCGCCCGCATTTTCGATGCCAACCGACGGCGGGGGCAGCACCAGCCTGAAAGACCTCAAGGGACAGATGGTAGTTCTGTATTTCTATCCGAAAGATTCAACACCCGGCTGCACCATCGAGGCCTGCGATTTTCGCGACCTGATGCACGATTTTTCGAAAATCGACGCCACCATTATCGGGGTCTCCAAGGACAGCGTAAAACGACACGACAATTTCAAGTCCAAATACGAACTCCCCTTCGCCCTGGCCAGCGATGCCGAAAGTGATGTCTGCGAGCGCTACGGTGTGTGGGTTGAGAAATCCATGTATGGCCGCAAATACATGGGCATCGAACGGGCGACCTTCCTGATCGACGCCAAGGGCACCGTTCGGAAGGTGTGGCGCAAGGTCAAAGTGAAGGGGCACGCCGATGAGGTCCTCGCGGCCATGCAGGCGCTTTGATTTCGTCCTACGCAAACCTTGCAGAGGCCGCCCGAAACGTCCTGTTAACGGCAGACCCGCATGAAAAATGCCAGAAGTCGCGCGATGTCGCCGACCTCTGGCGTCGCGGCAAAATACCCGAACACGGCACTGCCCCGGTTCCCGACAGGCCGGCCCGACCGACCGAACCCGCCTTGTTGCACCCCTCCGATGTCCCGCGCAGAAAAATCAATCGCGGCACGGCCGGACGGGTCGCACTTTTGCATGCGCTCTCTCATATCGAGCTGAACGCGGTCGATCTCGCCTGGGATATCATCATCCGGTTTGCAGACGCCAGCCTTCCACGCGATTTCTTTGACGACTGGGTGCTTGTTGGCGCCGAAGAAGCCAAGCACTTCACCCTGCTTGCGACGCGACTGCATGATTTCGATACTGCTTATGGCGATTTGCCGGCCCATGACGGCCTCTGGGACGCCGCACTTGAGACCCGACATGATCTTGCCGCACGCCTGGCCATCGTGCCCCTCGTGCTTGAGGCCCGTGGTCTGGACGTCACCCCGATGATGATCGGGAAACTTCGCGACGTTGACGATGATGAATCCGCTGAAATTCTCGAGATTGTCTACAAGGACGAAATCGGTCACGTGCGGATTGGCCAGCGCTGGTTCGAGTTTGAATGCGCTCGTCGTGGGGACAATGCAGAAACCCTCTGGCGCGAACTTGTCGCACGACATTTCCGCGGTGAACTCAAGCCGCCATTCAATGTGCCGGCGCGCGATCAGGCCGGTATGCCCGAGGATTGGTACATAAACATCGAAGGCACAGAACGGTGAGCCGTCCCTCCGATACGGAGGCCGAGGCGAACCGCGAACGCAATCTCGCCCTGGTGCTGCTGTTTCTGGTGCCCGCGCTGTTTAGCACCAACGTCATCACAGCCCGCGCCTTCAGTGACTTTATCCCGCCATTCGGGCTCGCATTCTGGCGCTGGGGGCTCGCCTTCCTAATTTTCCTACCCGCCATCGCACCTGATTTGTGGCACCACCGGCGCGTGATCGCGCAGGAATGGCGTGATCTCCTCGTGCTGGGCATACTCGGGATGGGGATTTGCGGAGCCTTCGTCTATATCGGCGCAGACACCACTTCGGCAACAAATATTGGCCTGATTTACGCCAGCGCCCCCATCATTATCGCGACCGCGGCGACCTTAATGTACCGCGAGCCGCTGGGCTGGTTGAAAGCAACTGGCATCGGCGTTTCTCTACTGGGTGTGCTGGTCATCGTTTTTCGTGGCGACTTTGACGCTTTGCTTAGCCTCACCCTGGTCCCCGGTGATCTCTGGATCACCAGCGCCGCCATCGCCTGGGCCGCGTATTCCGTCATGCTGCGCTATCGTCCAAGCCAATTGCCCGGACGGGTACGGTTTGCCGCCACTATGCTGTTTGGAGCGTTGGCGTTGCTGCCGTTTTACATTGCGGAGATTGCCGGTGGCCACACCCCACAACTAAATCTGGAAACAATATCCGCGATTCTGGTTGTCGCTATCGTGCCGGGGATCGCCGCTTATCTGGGATATGCGCGAATTCAACGCGCGCTGGGCGCGAGCTCGACCGCACTGGTTTTGTATCTTGCCCCGATATACACCGCGATGATGGCGTGGCTGCTGCTCGGCGAGCATCTCGAAGCCTATCATCTGGTGGGCACGGCACTCATCCTGCCGGGAATCTTTCTGTCGGCGCAACGCTGAACGGTCCGCCGGGTCAGCTCTCGGCCGGCGTAGCCTCTTCGGAAACCATAGCCTCGCCATCTTCACCCAACACGGACGACAGTGAGGCCTCAAGAAAACGGTCGAGATCGCCGTCGAGCACCGCCTGGGCATTGCCGGTTTCAACGTTCGTGCGCAGATCCTTGACCATCTGATACGGGTGCAGAACATACGACCTGATCTGATGCCCCCAACCAATATCGGTCTTCGAATCCTGCTCGGCCTGGGCTTCTTCTTCCCGTTTTTGCAGCTCGTGCTCATAAAGCCGGGCCCGCATCATATCCATCGCCTGGGCGCGGTTGCGGTGCTGGGAGCGGTCGTTTTGACACTGCACAACGATGCCGGTGGCAATATGCGTCAGCCGCACGGCGCTGTCGGTTTTGTTGACATGCTGACCCCCGGCGCCCGAAGCCCGATAGGTATCGACGCGCAAATCCTTGTCTTCGATCTCGATGTCGATTGCATCGTCGATCACCGGATAAACCCACACCGAAGCAAAACTCGTATGCCGACGAGACTGACTGTCGAACGGCGAAATGCGAACCAGCCTGTGCACGCCGGATTCCGTTTTCATCCAACCATAGGCATTTGGCCCGCCGACCTTAAACGTCGCCGATTTGAGGCCGGCTTCTTCGCCCGCGCTCTCCTCGATCCACTCAACTTTGTAGTCATGACTTTCCGACCAGCGCAGATACATGCGCACCAGCATTTCGGCCCAGTCCTGAGATTCTGTTCCGCCGGCACCCGCATTGATTTCGATGTAGCAGTCATTGCCGTCAACTTCGCCGGAGAGCAGGCTTTCGAGCTCAAGTTTCTCCGCGCGTCGCTGCAGAATTGTGATGGTGCCTTCACCTTCACCGATCACGTCCTGATCGTCTTCAGCATCGCCGAGCTCGATCAGCGTGATTGAATCCTCAAGCTCCTGCTCAAGGCCGCGCACCTGTTCTATCGATTTCTCAAGACGGGTCCGCTCGCGCAGCACTTTCTGCGCCCGCTCCTGGTCATCCCAAAGACTGGGGTCCTCTGCCTGAATGTTCAGCGCGTCCAGCTGTTCGAGAGCATTCGGCCAGTCAAAGATGCCTCCGCATAAGACTAAGCGAGGACTTTATGGCATCGATCTGATGGTTCACTTCGGTACGCATGATGGTTTCCGCTGGCCTCGTGGTCGAATCGTGGAAGGCGTTCGGAAGAAACTACCGCGATGAACTGCCCGGTCAATAGTCCCGTTCAATAGATCCCGCGGCGGGGCCGACGGACCTCCCCCGTCGCTTCGATGCCAGCTTTCTCACCGATCGTCGGCAACAACCGGCCAACCTCGGCATCCGGCGGCGCGGTGCCAGGCTTGAAGGCCTCCAGAATGCTCGAACGTTCACCAGGAAGCGCGGCAAAACCCGTCGTCGGGTTTACCCGAACGAGCCTGATCTCGGACGGCACCCGGAACGGAACCACTGATTGTCCGGCCAGGGCCTGCGCCATGAACTCCTTGAATATTGGTGCCGGCACATTCGATCCGGTCTCGCGTTTGCCAAGCGAGCGCGGTTCATCAAACCCGACGAATACCCCGACGGCGAGATCAGGCGAAAAACCCACAAACCAGGTGTCGAGAGACTGATTCGTCGTGCCGGTCTTGCCCGCCAGCGGCAATCGCAGTTCCGCGATCCGGCGACCGGTACCCCGCAGCACCGCCCCCTGGAGCATCGAAACCATCTGATATGCCGTGCCCGGCTCGACGACCTTTTCTCGAAGATCGGGAAGCTGCGGTGGGTCCTGCAAATTCCAGGCATCTTGCAAACATTCCAAACAAGGCCGGGTGTCGTGACGGAACACCGTCGCGCCCGTGCGGTCCTGAATTCGATCGATCAGTGTTGGTGTAATCTTTTTGCCGCCGTTCACGATCATCGCGTAGGCCGCGGTGATGCGCATGAGCGTGGTCTCACCGGCGCCAATCGACATGCTGAGATGGCGCGGCAGGTGATCGACAACCCCCAAACGCTCGGCCTGGCTGGCCACGCTTTCCATCCCAATGGTCTGGGCCAGTCGGACCGTCATCAAGTTGCGCGATTTTTCAATACCCAGACGCATCGGGCTGGGCCCGTAAAATTTCTTGGTGTAGTTGCCCGGTTTCCATTTGCCCTGCCCGGCCCCCTGGTCGATGACGAACGGCGCATCGAGGATACGGGTCGAGGGCGTAAACCCGTTGTCCAGGCCCGCCATATAAACAATCGGCTTGAACGCCGAGCCCGGCTGCCGCCAGGCCTGGGTTGCCCGGTTGAACTCGCTCGCCTTGAAATTCAGCCCACCCGTCATGGCCAGAACTCGGCCGGTATGGGGACCCCCATCAACGACCGCTCCGTTAATTTCGGGGAGTTGCTCGAGCCGGTGACTACCGTCCGGATACGGGTTCCCGTCGGAGTCTTCGGCCCTGGGAGACACGAACACCACATCGCCGGGTGCGAGGACGGCATCAGCCGTCTTGACCCGCGGGCCACGATTTTGACCCTCGCGCCATTCCCGGGCCCATTTCAACTCGGCGAGCGGTATCACCCCGGTGTGGCCGTCGACAAAGCCGATCTCGGCCTGTTCTTGTGCCACCGCGGTCACAGCGGCCAAAAGCCAGTCCCCGCCGCCCGGGGGCAATTTGATTTTCGCCACCCCATCCTGCCAGGCGCTGACATCTTTCAGCTGGGCGATCGGTCCACGCCAACCATGGCGACGGTCATAGGTAATTAGTCCGTTACGCAACGCCTTCTGGGCAATCAACTGGAGCCTTGAGTCGAGGGTCGTTCGGACCGAAAGCCCACCCTTGTAAAGCCCATCTTCGCCAATGTTCTCCGCCAGCTCACGGCGCACTTCCTCGGCGAAATACGGCGCTGATATCCGCGCCGCCCCATCCGATCGCACGACCCGGATCGGCTCCTTGCGCAAGGTTTCCGCGACTTCGGCGGTAATCGCACCATCCTCTACCATGCGGCCGAGCACATAGTTGCGCCGGGCAACAGCTGCGGCTTGCTTTGTCACCGGATTGTAATTGTTCGGCGCCTTCGGCAACGCCGCCAGAAAGGCGGCTTCGCCCGGTGTCAGTTGGGTCAGCGACTTACCAAAATAATTAAGGCCCGCGGAGGCAACACCATAAGCACCAAACCCAAGATAGATTTCGTTCAGATAGAGCTCGAGGATTTCGTCCTTCGTAAAGGCGCGCTCGATCCGAAACGATATGATCGCCTCGCGAATTTTACGCTCGATGGAAACATCCTTGGTGAGCAAAAAGTTCTGCGCGACCTGCTGGGTGATCGTCGAGGCCCCTTCGGGTCGACGGCCGGTGCCCAGATTGCGAATATTCGTGACCATGGCGCGGGCCACACCAATCGGGTCGACGCCGGGATGCTTGTAAAAATTCTGATCTTCGGCGGCGAGAAAGGCATTGCGTACGATTTCGGGAATGGTTGCAATCGGCACAAACACCCGACGTTGCACGGCGTATTCAGCGAGCAAGCTGCCGTCCCCGGCATGAACCCGCGTGGTGACCGGGGGCGCATAGTCTTCAAGCTGGGTGTAATCGGGCAAGTCCTGGCCATATGTCCAGAACACCCAAACGATTCCGCCTGCCGCAACGAAGCCGCAAAGCAGGAAGAATCCCGTCAGATATCCAAGGACACGCAACATGGCGATTTCCGTTCCGTTTAGCGGCGCGCAGCATACCCGAGCTGGACGTCACGAGAACCCTCAAATATGTAACGAATGCGGCAACGAAAAGATGCCGCGCGTCTATTTTTTGAGGCCGGCGTTCTGGGCTGCGTCGAAGTAGACATCGATCGCACGAATGATGGCCGTCGACATCTTCACCCGATGACTTTTTGACTTCAGCATCCGCTCTTCCTGTGGATTGGACAGGTAGCCGAGTTCCACCAGCACCGAAGGAATATCGGGTGCTTTTAGAACCGCAAACCCGGCTGAACGCCAAGGGCGATTCAAAAGCTGGATGTCGTGCTGAAGTTCGGTGACCATGATGTCACGCGCGAACTTGATCGACAGTTCGTTTGTTTTCCCCTGCGCGAAATCAATTAGAATATTCTGCACATCGTCACTGTAGTCACCCAGATCCACCCCGCCGATCACATCGGACTTGTTTTCGAGGGCCGCGAGAGCCTCAGCTTCGCGATCCGAGGCCTTGTTCGAAAGGGTGTAGACCATCGCGCCGCGGGTCGAGCGCTTGGGAGACGTATTGGCATGCAATGACAGGAACAGATCGGCCCCCGCATCTCGTGCAATCCGCACGCGTTCACGAAGCGGCAGGAAAATGTCGCGGTCGCGGGTCATGACGACTTTGTAGCGCCCGGTCGCGCGCATTCGGGACGCCAACTCCCGGGAAAACCCCAGAGATATGCGCTTTTCGTACACTCCGGATACGCCGATCGCGCCTGGGTCTACTCCCCCATGACCCGGATCAATCACCACCACAGGTTTTGGGTTGCGCGGTCGAGGACCCAAAGATGGTGACGGAGCGGCAACAGAGGGCGTCGCCGGACGCGTCGGTTTCATCGCAACAATGAAATCCTCACGCGAGGTGGGTACAAGATCGAGTACCAATCGCCAGGGTTTTGCCCCATCAGGACGCAGCAGAAACTGCTTGGAGACCTTCGAGGGAGTTTGCAAATCGAGAACAAAACGGCTCGTTCCGGGCCTGTACAGTCCGTAACGCAGATTTTCGATCAGCCCGGCACCATCCCCGATACGTTCTTCAGACAGCGAAAAATTGACCTCAGGCAGATCAATAACGATGCGAAATGGGTCAGGAAGTCCAAAAATACGCGGTTCGACAGTATCACTCAGCTCAACCACAAAACGCGTAGACCCACTATTTACGCCGATCCGGATATCCTTGACCTCGAGGTCTGCGGCCGCCGCATTGGAGCCACCAGAAACCAGCAATACGGTGGCAATCAGGGCAAAACCAAGCCCCCGCGCAAAAGGTTTGAAATCGGAGTTCTGTATACGAATCAAAGACATCGCTGAATCATATATCGTTCGAGGCCGATCCGCTGCAAATTACAATTGCGTCTTCTTTTTCGCAATCAATCCATTGTCGAAGCAGCTTGTGAAAGCTATGCTAAAGACGCGAACACCCGCGATTCACTGTCGCAGCGCGTTTGTTTAAGACCGAACGTGAGACTTAGGGGTCCTCCCCCCGCAATAGAGCCTCGCACCCGGCCCCGAACAACATGTGTTGCCGAGTTGCGGTTTGTCCAACTTCGAAGCCACCGCCATCTGCTGATCAGGGGCGGGCAATCGGATAAGAACCTGCCGTTCTGGTGCACAACGCCCGTTCGACGGTACAGGTTCCGATGCAGGGTTCGACCAATGCGGAACCACCCGCGCCTCCGTTCGCATGGCGTGGATACTGGATTTCCGCAAGGAAAAATTCATGCCCAAGCGCATGCTTATCGACGCCACCCATCCGGAAGAAACCCGGGTCGTGGTGGCAGACGGAAACGATCTCCTCGAATACGATTACGAATCGTCCACCAAAAGCCAGATCAAGAGTAATATCTATCTGGCCAAGGTCACCCGTGTTGAACCGTCCTTGCAAGCGGCCTTTGTCGACTTCGGCGGCAATCGTCACGGCTTTCTGGCCTTCAACGAAATTCACCCGGACTACTACCAAATCCCCATCGAGGACCGAGAGAAACTGCTCGCGGAATCCGACGGCGAAGAGGAAGAAGACGAAAACGAAAATGGTGAAGCCAGCGAAAGTGGCGAGGCTGCTGAGGCCAGCGCGGCTGACGGCGAAAACGTTGAGGTCGTCGGCGATTCTCAGGACGAAGACATCCATGAGATGAACGACGCCAATCGGCGCCGGCTGCGCAAGCTCACCCGCAGCTACAAAATTCAGGAAGTTATCAAGCGGCGGCAGATTCTGCTGGTGCAGGTCGTCAAGGAAGAGCGCGGCAACAAAGGCGCGGCGCTCACGACGTATCTCTCCATGCCAGGACGCTACTGCGTCTTGATGCCCAACACATCGCGCGGCGGCGGGGTAAGCCGGAAAATCACCGACCCCAAGCATCGCAAGGCGATGAAAAGCATCATGTCGGAGATGGAAATTCCCGAAGGCACGGCCGTCATTATGCGGACAGCCGGTGTGGAACGCACCAAAGCCGAGATCAAGCGCGATTACGAATATCTGCGCCGGGTTTGGGACGACACCCGCGAATTGACGATGAACTCAACTGCACCCGCCCTCATCTACGAGGAGGGTGACGTCATCAAGCGGGCGCTCCGTGACATTTACGATCGGGACATCGACGAAGTCCTGATCGAAGGCGACGATGCCTACAAGGCGGCCAAAGCGTTGATGCGGACGATGATCCCCTCGCACGCCAAGCGGGTCCAGAAATACGAGAATGAAGGCATTCCGCTGTTCAATCGCTATCAGATTGACCAGCAGCTCGATGAAATTCTCGAGCCGACCGTGCAGCTGAAATCGGGTGGCTATCTGGTCATCAATCCGACGGAAGCTCTGGTCGCGATCGACGTCAACTCGGGCCGATCAACGCGCGAACGCAATGTCGAGCAAACCGCCTATCGGACCAATTTGGAGGCTGCCGACGAGGTGGCCCGACAGCTTCGCCTGCGCGATCTGGCCGGCTTGGTGGTTATCGATTTCATCGATATGGATGTCTCACGCAACAATCATGCGGTTGAGCGGCGCCTCAAGGAGGCGATGAAAACCGACCGGGCACGAATTCAGATAGGACGAATTTCACCGTTCGGTTTGATGGAATTGTCACGCCAGCGATTGCGCCCGAGCCTGATGGAATCCCATGCCCATCTGTGCCCGGTTTGCCAGGGAGCCGGCTTCGTTCGGTCCACGGAATCGACCACCATGTCGATCCTGCGCGAACTCGAAGAGGAAGGCCTGCGCAAACGGTCAAAGGAAGTCACAGTCCGCGCGCAAACAGATGTCGCGCTATATCTGCTGAATCAGAAGCGCGATACTTTGCGCAGCATCGAAGAACGTCACGACATGCGCGTTCTGGTGTTAGCGGATTCCGAACTTCTTCCCTCAGAACACGAGATCGAACACGCACGTACGGACGGCGATACGACGCCCGACGACACCAAGCGCTCACAGTCGCCGAAGGGTGACGATGATGCTCCAAAGCGCCGGCGACGACGTGGACGGCGGCGCCCTGAAGATGGCTCTGGCGACGAGGAAACCACAACCGAGGTCGCTGACGCTTCCAAGACCTCTGAGGAGACCGAGAGCGAAACAACTGACATCGATGGTGACGATGAAGACGGCGCCAAGCGGAACGGTCGCCGTCGCGGTCGCCGCGGCGGACGGCGGAGGCGGAAATCCATCCCCGAAGGCGAAGAACAGAACGATTCTGAAGACAACCCCGAAGCCGATTCTGTCGCCACACCTGAAGCAACCGGCGACTCCGAAACGACTGGCGACACGGCTGCAGAGACCGAACAGGGTGACGACCAAGAAGGTGGCCCCAAGCGTCGCCGTCGACGCCGTCGCGGACGCCGGACCCGCGACAGCAGCGAAGAAGAGGCGTCAGAAACCTCAGAATCAACTGATGCCGATGCCGTGACCACCGAAGCTGACGCAAGCGACGTCGACACCGAAATCGACATTCCTGAGCCTAAACAGGATACTGCTGCAGAGACTGAAGACGAAGCCCAGGAGGCCGTCCAGGCCGAGGAAGCGGCTGACGTCGCCGATGCGGACGATTCTGAGGCCGAGACAGATGATGCGGACGCGCCGAACGACGTCGCGGCAGCAGACGCCGCAGTCGAGGAAACTGTGGCAGATTCTGAAGAAGCCGAAGCTGAGGTCGAGGCTGAAGCCGAGACAGAGGCCAAAGCCGAGACAGACGACAAAGCCAAAGATGAAGATGAAGATGAAGATGAAGATGATGACCGCCCCCGGCGGTCAGGTTGGTGGAGCCGCGCCACGTCATAGCGACGTGCCGGCTGCCACGGCCTATCCCGTTTCGTTACGCCAGCGTTTCAGACGTTCGATGGCCCGGTGCATGTCGGCTGCGGATCCCGCAAAAGAAAACCGTATCGTGGTATTTCCACGATAGGGATCGAAGTCCAGTCCGGGTGTTGCCGCAACTTTTGCTTCAACAAGCATCCGTCGGCAGAATTCCGAGCTGTCATTCGTCAAATGGCCGATATCCGCGTAGATGTAGAAAGCACCATCGGCAGGTGCGAGGCGATCAAATCCAGCCTCGGGCAATTGAGACAGGAGAATCTCACGGTTCTTCCCATAGCGCGCCACGTTCTCACGCAGCTCATCATGACTGTCAAAAGCCGCAAGTGCGGCCTGCTGAGACAGCGTCGGCGCCGAAATGAATACGTTCTGACTGAGACACTCGATCGACCGCATCATGGTCGGCGGTACGATCATCCAGCCGAGACGCCACCCGGTCATGGAAAAGTATTTCGAGAAGCTGTTGATCACCACCGCTTCAGAATCGAAGGCCGCCGCGGTAACCGATTCATCCCCATAGGTGATGCCGTGATAAATCTCGTCAGAGATCAGACGCATGCCATTGTCGCGACAATACGCGACCAGCGCCTCCATCTCCGGCTTGCCCACCATCGTGCCCGTCGGATTTGAAGGACTGGCGACGATCAGGCCGTCGAGCTTGCCGGCCACCTTCGCCAACAGTTCGGGGGTCGGCTGAAACCGATCTTCGAGCCCGGTTTCAATGATCACAGGTTCCACGCCCAACGCCGAAAGGATGTTGCTGTAAGCCGGATACCCAGGTGCTGCCAGTGCCACCCGGTCACCCACATCGAATGCCGCCAGGAAGGACAACAAAAACCCCCCGGATGAGCCTGTCGTCACGATAACCCCTGCGGGGTCAACAGTAACGCCGTAGAAATCCTGATAATGCGCCGCGATCCGCTCGCGCAACGGTGCGATGCCAAATGCGTCTGTGTATCCCAGCTTATTGGTCTGCAATGCCGCAACCGCCGCCTCGCGCACAAGCGCCGGTGCGGCCGTACTTGGCTGTCCCACCTCCAGGTGAACAATGTCCTCACCAGCGACGTCGAGGGCGCTGGCAGCGCGCATAACATCCATGACGATAAACGGGTCAATCTGACCCCGTGCAGAAATTTTAAGGCTCATCGCATATCTACTCGTCGGAGTTGACGGCAAGCCCAAACGATCGGGGATCCTTCACAAACTGACATGTCTGCACCCGCGGCAACCCCCGTGGGCAGAAGAAGCCATTGATGCGGCCGATCCTTGGCCGTGTTTCGAGACTGTGTCCCAGGCCGCGCAAGGCTTCCTGAATATCAGCAGACAACTCGGTTTCGACGATCGAAACATCCGGATTCCCCGTGGTATGCACCCGCGGTGCTGTGATCGCTTTAATCAGGTCGCCATCAACGTTCGGAGCCGTTTCTAGCGCCACCCGAGCAATTGTTTCCGCAACCGGCCCGGAACCTGCCGCTGCGAAGAATGTTAGTCCCACAACCTCGTTTACGACCAAGGCAACGGCCGGGACAGACGCCCGTGGGTTATCAGCCGTGTTGGCCAGCAGCACCCCTGTGCCCGGGGCAACAACACCCGAACCAAAGGCCCCATTCATGGTGAAAGAACAGGCGACAGTACGGCCCTGATTGTCGACAGCGACAATGCTCGCACCGTCATGGAGTTCATCCTCTCGAATCGCGACAGAGGGCACGACAGGTCGGTGGGCATTCGCACCATAACTTTGCATCAGCGCTTCAGCGGACGCCAAGCTGCCGACATCGCCGCCCTGCGCCGTTGCTTGATAGGCACGCGCGCCAGATTCCAAAATCAAGTGGTGGCGCGCAGCGCCCGTGGCGTCATCAAACCGATCCTCGGTTCGCCCCGCTTCCCAGACACGCGCCGAGATCAGCCCGCCATTCGTCGGCGGGAAAACAACCTGATTGTTGCCCAACTCAAATCGCAACGGCTCCAACAAGCCAGGGCGATACGCCCGCAAGTCAGAGATCGTCAGGTTTCCGCCCGCCTGGTTTACCGCTTCGACGAAAAGTCTCCCGAGGGAGCCATCGTAAAATTCCCCGGGACCACGCGTGCGCAGGTTGGAAATAATCGCAGCGAGTTCAGATTGGCGCAGCAGCCGACCTTCCGTGGTGGCACTGTCTCCGAAAATCGCCCGTGCCTCAGGGTCGCCCGCCCAAACTGCGCGCGTGGCCAGAAGATCACGCGAAAAAGCCCGCGATACCGTGTGCCCGTTTCGGGCGAAATTCTCCGCCGGCAGCAGGAGTTTTGACCAATCGAGCTGCCCGTAGCGGGCATTCAGCAGGAACATTCCACGAATATTTCCCGGCACCCCGAAGCGGCCATCTGCGGCCGCGGTGCGCCCTGGCAGAAAGGATATGACTTCGGTTTTGATCCGCACCGCATCGTGGACCAAACAAACACCGCCCCCGGCAAGACTGGCCGAGCCCGGCATCGTCACGGCCATTGTAAAATAGGCTGCAACCGCCGCATCTGCAGCAGTCCCCCCGGCCGAGAGCACCTCCCGACCCACGAGCGCGGCCCGCGGCTCATCAGCAATAAGACCACCAAAAAACCCTTCTACAAACCCAAAATCACCTTGTACTGGACCTCTGGGCCCGCAGGCTGCGAGAAGAAAGAGGACAGCAAATAGCCACCCACGGCCTGACTGACGCCACATTGTAGTGTACCTAGTTTGAAATCCGGTTTTGGAGATAGTCACGTGCGCTCGCTTATTCACTGTATTGCCCTTTTTTTCACTTTGGCTGTCGGACTGGTTCAGCCTGCCGCGGCACAGAACCGGGGAATCGGTCTGATCCGCGACGCGGAAATAGAAAATATCATCCGCGACTACGCCACGCCAATTTTCAATGCGGCAGGCCTGGACGCCGAATCAGTAAAAATACATCTCGTCGGTGACCCAAGACTGAACGCCTTTGTCGCTGGTGGCCAGCGGATGTTCATCAATACCGGATTGTTGATACGGGCTGAAACACCCGAACAGGTCATCGGCGTTATCGCCCACGAGGCCGGCCATATTGCCGGGGGACATCTGGCACGAGTTCAAGATGAACTTCGAAACGCGGAACTCAAGTCGATCATCGCTGCTGTGGTCGGGGTCGCCGCCGGACTGGCGTCTGGCGACACCCGGGTCGCCGCCGGGATCATCGGTGGAGGATCACAGGCTGCCTTTGCCGACCTTCTAAAATACAGCCGCACTCAGGAATCATCGGCCGATGCCGCAGGATTAAAATATCTCGACAGCGTCGGATTGTCCGCGCGCGGCCTGGTCGAATTCTTTGGCCTGCTGCAACGCGAAATCCGTGTGACGGGCGGACGCGAGCACCCCTATCTAAGCAGTCATCCGCTGACCGCTGACCGCATTTCCGCGGTGAAGGCTCATCTGGCCTTCTCCCGATTCACCAATGCACCGACACCACCGGCCCTTGCAAAACAACACGCCTTTGTTCGTGCCAAGCTAATCGGGTTCATGGAACCACTGGAAACAACGCTTGAAATTTATGGCGAAGAAGACGGTTCCATACCTGCGCGTTATGCACGCGCCATCGCTTACTACCAGCGGTCCGATCTCAAACGCTCTCTCCCTCTGGTCGACTCGCTCATCACCGACGATCCCGATAACCCCTACTTTTATGAACTCAAAGGCCAGATGCTTCTCGAAAATGGCCGGGTTGGTGAATCAATTATTCCCTACACCCGAATGGCCGAACTGGCTCCCGGCGAACCCCTCCTGCGGACAGCCCTTGCCAAAGCACAAGTTGAGTCCGGAAACCCGGCTCTGCTTGAAGGTGCGCTCTCCAACCTGCTGGCCGCCTCCCGATCGGAACCCGATATGGCGGAGAACTGGCGGCTTCTCACAATTGTGTACGGACGTCTGGGCCGACCAGGTGAATTGGCGTTGAGCCAGGCCGAATACAATCTTCTCGGCGGTGATGCCAAGGCTGCCGAAGCGCTTGGCAACCGGGCGATCGATATCCTACCCGTCGGGTCACCGGGCTCGATTCGCGCCCAGGATATTGTCGGTGAGGCGGAACGACGCCTGAAAGACAAATAGGCGTAACACCGCTCTCACCGGGTCACCTTTGCGTGACATTCTGTCCAAGCAGTTGAACGCATCTTCGTGCTTCACCATCATCCCTCGCGCCTAACCACTGCGTTGTCATCGAGGAGAAGTTTTGTGTCTGAATCCCGTGGAGCCATTCTGGTCGCCGTACTGTTAGTTGCCGCCGTGGCACTGGCTATTGCGTTTCCCCAGATCGGAGAACGCAGTGGCCCGATTGTCGCGGAGCGTGCAGCCGGCGCAAGCTCTTCAAACGGCGCCGCCCCGTTTAGCGACTTTCAAAAGAACGAAATTCGAAACACGGTGCGCGAATATCTGCTGGAGAACCCGACGGTGATCGTAGAAGCCATCGAAGGCCTGCAACGCCGCCAGCAACCCGCAGCAGCGGGACAACAGCATTCGGGCAATAACGCCCTCTCGGCGAATATGGACCGCCTGGTCAACGCGCGCCGCGATCCTTCAATCGGCAATCCGAACGCCACCGTTACTGTGGTCGAGTTCTTCGACTGCCAGTGCCCGTACTGCAAACGCATGGCACAAGACCTCGCAAAACTCGTGGAAGAAGACCCCGATCTGCGGGTCGTCTTCAAAGAATTCCCTGTGTTTGGCACCGAATCTACGCTCGCGACCCGTGCGGCGCTTGCCGCTGTAAAGCAGGGCAAGTATCAGGAATTTCACCTCGCCGTCATGAAGTTGCGCGGCGCGCCCTCTGAAAACGCCCTCTTCCGGCTCGCCGACCGGCTCGGGCTTGATCAGGACCGGTTACGGCGTGACATGGAATCTCAGGAAATCGAGACGATGATCCAGTCCAACTACCGCCTCGCCCAGCAGATCGTCGTGCGTGGCACGCCGGCGTTCATTGTCGGAGACCAGCTGGTTCCCGGCGCCATGAGCCCCGAGGGAATACGCGAACTGATCGCCCAAAAGCGCAAAGGGTCCTGAATTCAGAAAACACATCGACGTGCAGGCTATTCCGCGTCGGGCTGAACCTCGGGAAAGGCTGAGCTGAACGCGTCGTCTGCGGCACAATCGTCGTAGATTCGAAGTGTATTCGGGTAAGCCGACAGGTCGCAACCAAACCGTTGCGCGTTATAAACCTGCGGAACGAGGCATATATCCGCCATGGTCGGGGTATCGCCGTGCGCAAAGCTCCCGGCTCCGCCATCGCTCAGCATACCTTCGAGCCCTCCCATGCCTTCGGCAATCCAGTGTTTGTACCACTGCTCGTTGCGCACTTCTTCGTCGAGGCCAAAGGCGGTGCCGAGATGGCGCAGGACACGCAGATTATTGAGTGGGTGAATATCACAAGCGATGGCCTGGGAAATGGCGCGCACACGAGCCCGGGCCATGAAATCATCGGGAACAAAGCGCGGTCCGGTGGGACGGGTTTCATCGAGATACTCAACGATGGCCATCGACTGGGTCAGGACCGTACCGTCATCGTCGACCAGTGTTGGCACCAACCCCTGGGGGTTTAAGGCAAGATAGGCGTCCGACACCTGATCCTTGCGCCGCAAATGGATGAACTCACGTTCATATTCGAGGCCTTTCAGATTGAGAGCGATCCGCACCCGAAACGCCGCCGAAGAACGCCAATAATCAAAGAGTTTCATCACTATTCCTTCGTTTTCATAATTTCGGAATTCGCGCCGGTAGATTACGAATCTCGAGCTGCGGCAGCGCTTCGGCCAGGTCAAACTTAAACACCCGCGCGTAAAACTCGAGCTCCGCTTCCAGGGCGTGGCTCACATTCTCGGCCTTGCGAAATCCGTGCCCCTCACCCGCGAAAAGCACATAAGCGACGGGAATCCCCTTTGCATCCAGAGCTGAAACCATCGCCTCAGCCTGGTTGGGGGGAACGACCTTGTCCTCTTCGCCTTGCAGGAAGATGACAGGACAGTTGAGCCCCTCCACATGATTTAGGGGTGAGCGCGCCGCATAGAGCGCCTCCGAATCCGGAAGCGGACCGATCAAACGGTCCAGATACCGGCTTTCGAATTTGTGGGTGTCACGGGCCAACATCATCAGATCGCCAATGCCATAGAGGCTAGCCCCGGCTGAAAAGGTATCCTTGAAGGCCAGGGCAGCCAACGCGGTGTAGCCGCCCGCACTACCACCACGGATGGCAAGCCGATCCGGATCAGCAAGCCCCAGCGCCACCAGGTGATTGGCCCCCGCGACCATGTCGTCGACATCTGCCACGCCCCATTGACCGTATAAAGCCTCTCGATACGCCCGTCCGAACCCGGTACTGCCGCGATAGTTGACGTCGAGAACAGCAAAGCCGCGGCTCGTCCAGTACTGGATCGCAAGGCTCAGTGACGGTGATGAAGCACCCGTCGGGCCACCATGTCCGCGCACAACAAGCGGTGGCCGTTCGTTTTCCGGTCCAACGAAAGCCGCATTCTGCGGCGGGTAATAAAAGGCATAGGCCACTGTCTCGCCGCTTGTCTGGAACGTGATCGGCTGCGGTTCAGAAAGGCCCTCAGGATCAAGATCAGCTTCAGAAGCGCGCTTGACCACCGTCGTACGGCCGGTTTGCGGATCACAACGCACCAGCGATTGGGTCTGATTTGCCGACGATCCGATAAACACCACATCCTCGCCCATCGCATGCACGCCGCTGATATCAGTATAGCCGGTTGCGATATCACTCAACGTGCCGCCAGATATCTGCGCCAGTGTCCAAATGCCGTTGCGCGAATAGGCCGAGATGATCTCGCCAGTTGCCAAAATATCGTAGGTCCGCATCCCAAAGACCCATTGCGGCAAGCCGAATTCGGCGTCCCGCGCCACCAGCGCCGAGACCCTGTCTCCATCCCAGTCATATAGGTTCCACCACCCGGTACGGTCGGAGACAAAGATCAGTCGTCCGTCAGGGTGCCATTCCGGTTGAAACACGGATTCGGCCTCGCCTCCCGCGATGCAATGCGGTTCCCCGATACCACCATCGGACACCCGTGCGGCAACCCAGAGTGTGGCCCCGTCCCAGGGCATGTCAGGCAAATCCCAGCTCAGCCAGGCAATTGATTTACCATCCGGCGAGACGCGCGGGTTCGATACGAAATCATGTTGGTCATCAAGAATGCGGATCTGGCCACCCTCGAGGGACACGGCGATCAACGCATTCTTAACGCCGTTTGGGCCATGACGTTCACGCACACAGATCAGCTGGTTTCCCGGCGCATCGACCACCATATCGGCGAACCGATCCTCAGGCCCGCTGACCAGGAGCTGCGGCAGCGCATCTGGGATATGCCTGTAGATTGCCTGGTCTTCGGCACTCACGAAATAGACTACCCCGCCCGCGACAAGACCCGCCCCGCCACCATACTCATGGGCGCGCGAACGAACCGAAAAGTCTGCGGGAGTAACGTCGCGCGGAATGCCATCGTCATCGCGCACCAGGACAATGCGCCCGCCCTCAGTGGGCCGGCTTTCGAGCCAGTAAAGGGTCGCACCATCAACCATCACGCCGCCAAGCGAGATCGTGGTATCAGCGATCATGCGAGCCGATATCGGGGATGGCCACGCACCAAAGGGCGCGGTCTGACGAGAATCACTCATAATAAGACAAGCGCGGCGAGACCGAGAAACGCCATGAATCCGACGACATCGGTGATCGTGGTGAGAACCACGGCGGAACCAATGGCCGGATCGATATTCAGGCGTTGCATGACCAGCGGAATGGTCACGCCGGCAAATCCCGCGAGCAACAGGTTCACGATCATCGCAGCTCCAATGATCAGCCCGATGGTCGGGTCACCGAACCATGCCCAAGTAACCAGGCCAATCAGCACCGCAAACAGAATACCGTTGATTCCGCCAACGACAACTTCCTTGCCGACAATGCGTGCGGCATTAGTCGTCGTCAGTTCCTTCATTGCCAGTGCCCGTACGGCAACGGTCAGTGTCTGGGTTCCCGCATTACCCCCCATCGACGCCACGATCGGCATCAACACCGCGAGCGCGACAACCTGCTCGATGGCCGCATCGAACAAGCCGATGACCAGAGATGCCACAATCGCAGTAAACAAATTGACCAGCAGCCAGGAGAACCGAGACTTGGTGGTCTGCAGGATGGCCTCGTAGAAATCATCTTCCTGAACGCCACCCAGGCGCAAGAAATCTTCCTCAGCCTCTTCCTGGATGACGTGCACAACATCATCGGCGGTGATCACACCGACGAGCTGCCCCTCATTATTCACAACCGGTGCCGACACCAGCGCGTACTGGGAAAACATCAGCGCAACTTCTTCCTGATCCATCTCCACATAGGCCGATCGCAGATCGGGCAACATGATGTCGTCGATCCGGACATCACGCTGGTTACGCATCAGGCGTGAAAGCGGGATCGTGCCGACGGGCACACGTTCGTCATCGACCGCATAGATTTCGTAGAAATCCCGCGGCAGTTTTGCGGCCCGCTCGCGCAGGTAATCGATCGTGTTGCCAACCGACCAGTCTTTGGGAACCGTCACCAGCTCACGCTGCATCAGGCGGCCCGCGCTGTCCTCGGGATAGGACATCGCCTGTTCAAGAAGCGCACGATCGGAAGGAGAGAGCCGTTCGAGAACGCCGGCCTGGTCGGCGTCAGCGATATCCTCGAAGACATCGAGAGCATCATCGGTGTCCAGACCGGTGATAACTGCGGCAACTTCTTCGGGCTCAAGAATTTCGAGCACATCCTCGCGGACGACATCGTCCATATGGGCGAGAATTTTGGGATCGAGGGTCTCGCGTACATGCTCAAGCAGCCGGCGACGGTTTTCCCCCACCAGTTCTTCGAGCAAATCGGCAATATCAGAAGCGTGGAGTGGCTCAATCAGAACACGAACTTCTTCCGCCCGGCCCTCAGACAAGGCCGCATCAAAAGCCCGGACCAGCGTTTCGTTCACACCATAACGGCGTTCGGTATCACTGGTTTCCACAATGCCGTCGATCTGCACCTGTTCGGTCATCTAGGCTACTCGGCTCGATTACCGTTGTGCTGGGCATCTACGGCCGCCACAGCGCACATATTCAAGAGCCCACGGGTGGTTACGGAAGGCGTAACAATATGGGCGGAGCGCGCTGCACCGACCAAAATGGGCCCGACGGCCAGACCATCGGCCAGCGTCTTGAGCAGATTGAAGGCAATATTGGCTGCATCCTGATCGGGCATCACCAGCAAATTGGCCTGCCCTTCAAGCAGGCTATTGGGAAATATCCTCGCCCGGATTTCCGGATCAATGGCCGCATCACCGTGCATTTCACCTTCAACCTGGAGATCGGGATTAGCCTCGCTCACCAGCTGGCGGGCCAATCTCATTTTCTGCGCCGACACCGAATTCGAACTGCCGAAATTGGAATGGGACAGCAACGCCACCTTCGGTTGGATTCCAAACCGGCGCACCTCTTCGGCTGCGAGAAGGGTCATCTCCGCAACCTCTTCCGCGGTCGGGTTGGGAGTGACGTGGGTGTCGGTCAGGAAGAACGTCCCTGACGAGAGGATGAGGACCGAAATCGCAGACATTTCCCGAACGCCGTTCTGGAACCCGATGATGTCCTGGATATGGCGCAGGTGCTGGTCATAGCGACCCTCGCTGCCACAAATCATCGCATCGGCATCCCCGCGCATCACCGCGAGGGCGGCAATCACCGTGGCGTTGGTGCGTACCCGCGTACGCGCTTCATCAGGGGAGACGCCGCTACGCTGCGCCAACTGGTGATACAGCATCCAGTAGGCGCGATAGCGGGGATCATCGGCCGGATTGATCACTTCGCAATCCACGCCTGGGCGGAAATTCAAACCCAGACGTTCGACCCGGTTTTGAACCACATCGGGGCGGCCGATCAGGATCGGTTTGGCGATTCCCTCATCGATGGATGCTTTCGCAGCGCGGAGCACCCGATCGTCCTCACCCTCGGCGAAAACAACGGTTTTTAGATCGGCTTTGGCCCGATCGAAGGTCGGGCGCATCAGCATGTCCGAGCGGAAGACGAACCGGCTCAACTCTTCCACATAGGCGTCAAAATCTGCGATCGGCCGGGTCGCGACCCCGGATTCCATAGCTGCACGGGCCACGGCAGGTGCCACCTCCACAATCAGACGGGGATCAAAGGGGCTTGGAATGATCGAATCTGGTCCAAACTTCGAAACCTTGCCGCCATAGGCCGAAGCCACAACGTCGGAAGTCTCTCGCGTGGCGAGATTCGCGATTGCATCCACCGCGGCAATCTTCATCGCCTCGTTGATGTCAGTGGCGCCCACATCAAGTGCACCGCGGAAGATATGGGGAAAGCACAGGACGTTGTTGACCTGGTTTGGGTAGTCCGAACGCCCGCTCGCGATCAGTGCGTCCGGGCGCGCGGCCTTGGCCACTTCGGGCATAATCTCCGGGGTCGGGTTCGCCAGCGCAAAGATCAGCGGGGTGTCGGCCATTTTGACCAAAATCTCCGCTGTCAGCACGCCCGGCGCCGACAGGCCGAGAAATATATCCGCTCCTTCAATGACATCAGACAGCGTGCGTGCGGCCGTCCCCTGAGCATAAACCTCGAGATACGGGTTCATGCCCTTCTCGCGGCCCTTGTAGACGACACCCTCAATATCCGTGAGGGTCACATTCTCACGCGGCAACCCCATTTCCACCAGCAGGTTGACGCAGGCCAGAGCGGCGGCACCACCGCCAGATGTCACGAGCCGTACGTTCTCGATCTGTTTGTCGGCCAAGCGCAGCGCGTTGCGCACCGCCGCAGCCACGATGATGGCGGTGCCGTGCTGATCATCATGAAACACGGGAATATTCATGCGGGCGCGAAGCCGTTTCTCGATCTCGAAACACTCCGGCGCCTTGATATCCTCGAGGTTGATCCCGCCAAAGGTCGGCTCCAGTGCCGCAACCACATCCACGAAACGCGCCACATCGGTCTCATCGACCTCGATGTCGAACACATCGATACCAGCGAACTTTTTGAACAGAACCCCTTTGCCTTCCATCACCGGCTTGGCGGCCAGCGGGCCAATATTGCCGAGCCCCAGCACCGCGGTGCCGTTCGTTACTACTCCGACCAGATTCGCCCGGATGGTCAGCTCTGAGGCCTGATCAGGATCCTCGACGATCGCGAGGGAGGCGTGCGCCACACCCGGCGTATAGGCGCGAGACAGATCACGCTGGTTCGCCAGGGGTTTCGACGCGACAACCTCGATCTTGCCGGGTCGGCCCTCGCGATGATATCGCAGCGCTGTCTCGCGCATGTCTTCGACCATGATTTTACCCGTTCTACAGCGGTATTCGTGGATACATTGGTTAGATGCGCGTTCCGTTCACGGGTGGCAACCGGAAATAGAGATAAACCGTCGCAATAAGACTATATTCCAAATCAATAAAATGATTATGACACCCAAATGATTATGACACCCAAATCGAAGCTCAGCCCCATGCCGAACAGCACGCCGGTCGAATGGCGGCATCAGACGGGGCTCACCTCATATCCCGACGCGGTTTCGACCATGGAAAACCGGGTGGCGCAAATTCGCGATCACACAGCAGGCGAACTGGTCTGGCTGGTTGAACACCCCCCGCTCTACACTTCAGGCACCAGC